>JADMIO010803692.1_pt1 | contig 23783 bp, 13 predicted proteins | sample 8958161 | NCBI WGS metagenome assembly JADMIO01 (sample SAMN16585339, study PRJNA669376) | soil metagenome | isolation source: Crop rotation soil | place: USA: Cullars Rotation, Alabama | collected 2011
GCGACTTCAAGTCACGTGAATTCCAAGCTTCGGATCCCACTGTGCTGGAAAGGCGGCTGGTGCTGGCCGCCGCGCGGACCGCGGCCTCGCACGGAGCCCACGTCGCCACCCGCACCCGCGCCATCGGGTTCCTCCGCGAGGGGGAGCGGGTGGTCGGCATCCGGGCGCTGGACCTCGAGTCGGGGCGCGAGCTCGAGGTGCGCGCCAAGGTCGTGGTGAACGCCGCCGGCGTCTGGACCGACGAGATCCAGGAGATGGTCGGCGGTCGCGGGTCGCTCAACGTCCAAGCCAGCAAGGGCATCCACCTCGTGGTGCCCCGCGACCGGATCCGCTCGGAGGCCGGGTTCATCACGCGCACCGAGACGTCGGTCCTGTTCGTGATCCCGTGGGGACGGCACTGGATCATCGGCACCACCGACACCGACTGGAACCTCGACAAGGCGCACCCCGCCGCCTCACGGGCCGACATCGACTACCTCCTCGCCCACGTGAACACCATGCTGCGCGAGCCGCTCGAGCTCGCCGACGTCGAGGGCGTGTACGCCGGCCTGCGACCGCTCGTGCGCGGCGCCCGCGAGCCCTCGTCCCGGATCTCCCGCGAGCACACGGTCGTCGCGCCGGTGCCGGGCCTGGTGATGATCGCCGGTGGCAAGCTCACGACGTACCGCGTGATGGCCAAGGACGCCATCGACGTCGCGGTCCCGGACGCCCGCGACTGCATCACCGACCGGATCCCGCTGGTCGGCGCCGACGGGTACCTCGCCCGCACCAACCAGCGCGCCCTCCTCGCCCGTCGCGCCGGGATCAGCGTCGGCCGGATCGACCACCTCCTGGGCCGGTACGGCGGGTTGGTCGACGAGGTGCTCGCCCTTCTGCGGGACCGACCCGAGCTCGCCCAGCCGCTCGAGGGCGCCGACGACACCCTGGCGGCCGAGGTCGTGTACGCCGTCACCCACGAGGGCGCCCGCCACCTCGACGACGTCCTCACCCGGCGTACGCGCATCTCCATCGAGGCCTTCGACCGCGGCGTGCACGCCGCCGGCCCGGCCGCGCGGCTGATGGCCGGCGAGCTCGGCTGGGACGACGCCCGGACCGCCGACGAGGTCGACCACTACCTGCGCCGCGTCGAGGCCGAGCGGCAGAGCCAGACGATGCTCACCGACCAGGAGGCCGACGAGGCGCGCGTCAGCGCACCGGACATCGTCTAGCGGCCGAGTGCTCGACGACGGCGACGAAGGGCGACGTCATGGCCCGCAGGAGGGCGCCGTACCCGACGCCGAAGGCAAGCTCGTCCCCGACGACTGCCTCGTGGTCGCCCAGGTCCACGACGAGGTGGTCGCTGCTCGTCCCGAGCACGGTGACGCCCGGCGGGGGGACGAGCCCGTCCGGGTCGACGTCCTGCCGGCCGAGCGCCAGGATCCCCTGACGCAGCGGTCCGCCGGGCCGGCGGGGCGGTCGGTCCCCGAAGGCGGTCTGACCGAGGTCGCCCCACGGCACGCGAGGCTTGTCGCGCACCTCGATCAGCTCGGCGATCAGGACCATCGCGTCCGTGCGCAGGCCGGGGATCGGTGACCGGGACAAGGGGTCGAGGCCCAGGAGGATCGACTCCCCGAGGCGCAGCTCGTCGATGCGGGCCGTGTCGGACGTGCTCAGGGCCCAGCCCAGGTTGGCGGAGTTGCCGCCGGAGACCACGGACAGACGTGACCCGACGGCGCTCTCGACCTCGCCGGCCAGCTCGGACAGGGCGTGCATGTTGGTGTCGTCCGGGACCACGCCGTTCTGGCAGGCCAGGTTGGTCCCGATGCCGGCGAGCACGAGCCCTGCCATCCCGGTGACCGCGCGGGCGAGCGAGACCAGCTCGTCAGGCAGCACCCCCTCCCGGAGGTCGCCCAGCTCGACCATCAGCACGACAGCGTGTGTCGTGCCCTGGTGAGCAGCGCTCCGGGAGAGGGCCTCGAGCACCGAGTGGTCGGTGTTCAAGCTGGTCGTCGCGTGTCTCGCGACCGCGTCGACCTGGCTGAGCATGGGGGAGCGGATGAGCGTCCGCGGGGTGGTGGGATCGGCGGCGCGCAGCCGTTCCAGGTTGTCGATGCGCGAGTCGCCCCACCCGAGCGCACCTCCGGCGACCATGGCGGCGCCGACGCCGGCCGAGCCGAGCGCTGCCTTCGTCACGCCGGTGACCCGGATCCCTCGGGGGGCCAGCCGGCCCACCAGCGACCTGGTGTTGGCCTCGACCGCCTCGAGGTCGACCTCCAAGCGGGGCGCGGTCACCTGGAGACCGCGGCGCGCGACTCCCTCAAGGCCGGGAACGCGTCGAGCACCATGGCGGCCAGCTGCTCGAGAGGACGGGTGAGCGGGTCGGTGGCGGGGAGGCCGAGGTCGAGCTCGATCCTGTCGATGGCCCGGCCGATCGCGGCGTCGTCGGCCATCCTCTCGTGGTTGACGGTGATGCCGATGACGCGGGTGTCGGCGAAGCTCTCGATGAGGGCGACCTCGCGGGCGACGCTGGGCATCTTGACCATCGGGAAGTCGCCGAGCACGCGGCGCTCGGGAGCGTGCTGCACGATGACGCCGGCCGGGCGACTGCCGCGCAGGATGTGGGCCGAGGTGAGGTACGCCGGGTGGCTCAGGGCGCCCTGCCCCTCCACCACGATCACGTCGGGGTCCTCGCCTTCGAAGGCCGCGACCACCTGGTGCTCGACCTCGCCGGAGCAGAACTGGGGCACCAGGGCGTCCAGCGCGACGCCGTACTTGCCGCCCTGCATGATCGTCGTCTGGCCCGTCCCGACCAGGACCGCCTTGACCCCGCGGTCGTTGAGCGCGCGGACCAGCAGCGTGGCGGTGGTGCGCTTGCCGACGGCGCCGTCGGTGCCCAGCACGGCGATCCGCGGGCAGGTCACGTCGAAGATCCGGCCGGAGAAGAGGTGCAGGTCCTTCGTGGGCTTGGGGCGACGGACGTCGGTGATCGTCACCCGGTGCAGCAGGGCCGCGGCCACGAACTCGGCGTCGTCGTTGAGGAAGTCGTGCAGGCCGTTGATCACGTGCATGCCGTGCGCGATCCCGTCGAGCAGGACCACCCGCTGCTCGGCCGAGAGCAGCCCGTCGGCCGGCGCCAGTCCGCAGATGAGGTAGTCCGGGACGTGGCCGGCGTGGGCCAGGGCCGCGTCGAGGCTCGCGACGACCGGGATGCCGTTGGGGACGGCGTCCAGCACGGTGCCGGCGTCCACACCGGCGTGGCGGCTGTCGATGACGCTGAGCACCTCATACTTCTTGGAGTGCCGGACCAGGCCGTTGGCGGTCTTGCCGTCCTGCTCGCCGAACTGACCCTCGCAGTAGACGACGGCCGAGCTGCCCTCGGGCAGCGACGGGAAGACGGCAGGGGCGGATGACGACACGGGCACGACGGCTCCTCTGATTGCTCAGAAGAGGCGATGGGATCGTTGCGGGACCGAGTCGGTCCGACGGCGAACGAGGCGTCTGCCCTGAGGTGCCGGCAGGGATGCCGGGAGTGCCAATCTAGCAGTCGGCCGGGCAAAGGCTCGGATCGCGGCCGCCGCTCTCCCAGGCGTGCGCCTCCGCGTCGGCGGCCTCCTCGTCGCGGCCGAGGCGGCGGAGCAGGACGGCGCGCGAGGCGTGCCACAGCGCGTATCCGTCGAGTCCCTCGATCGCGTCGATGAGGGCCAGCCCGGCCTCCGCGCCGTCGCGCTCCGCGACGGCGGCCGCGCGGTTCAGCCGGACGACGGGGGTGTCGTCGATGGTCAGGAGTACGTCGTACCAGGCCAGCACCGTGTCCCAGTCCGTGTCGGCGTACGTCGGGGCGAGGGCGTGGCAGGACGCGATGGCGGCCTGCACGACGTACCGGTTCGGTGTGGTGGGGGTGCGGCGCAGGCCCTCGCCGACGAGCCGGACGCCCTCCTCGACCTTCGACCGGTCCCAGGCCGCGCGGTCCTGGTCCGCGAGCAGCACGGGCTCACCGTCGGCGTCGGCCCGCGCCGCGCGACGGGAGTCCTGGAGCAGCATCAGCGCGAGCAGGCCGGCGGCGCCGGCGTCGTCCGGCTGGAGGCGCACCAGGAGCCGGGCCAGCCGGACGGCCTCGTCGACGAGCTCGTCGCGGACGACCAGCGGACCGGTGGTGGCGGCGTACCCCTCGTTGAAGAGCAGGTACGCCGTCGCCAGCACCGCCGCCCAGCGATCGGGGAGCTCGTGGTCGGGCGGGACGCGGTACGGGATGTGCGCCTGGAGGATCTTCTGGCGCGCGCGGGTGAGCCGCTTGGCCATCGAGGCCTCGGTGACGAGCAGCGCACGCGCGACCTCGGGCGTCGTGAGCCCGCAGAGCGTGCGCAGCGAGAGGGCGATCTGGGTCTCCGGCGCCAGGCTGGGGTGGCAGCAGGTGAAGACCAGCCGCAGCAGGTCGTCGGCCACGACCGAGTCGACCGGCTCCTCGTCCTCCAGCAGCTCCATCGAGGCCGCCTCCTTCTCGGTGCGCGCCGCCTCGCGACGGATCAGGTCGACCGCCCGGCGCCGGGCGACGGTGCGCAACCAGGCGACCGGGTGGTCGGGCACGCCGTCGCGGGGCCAGGTCTCCAGGGCCCGGATCGTGGCGTCCTGGACGGCGTCCTCGGCCAGCGCCAGGTTGCCGGTCCAGCGGGCCAGCGTGGCCAGCACGTCCCGCCCCGACTCGCGCACGAGTCGGGCCAGGGCGACGGCCGGGTCGGTCACTCGTTCAGCGAGCGGCCGAAGTCGATCACCGGACGGACCTCCACCGCGCCGGTCCACGCGGCGGGGATCTTCGCCGCCCAGGCGATCGCCTCGTCGAGGTCGGCGCACTCGAGCAGGTAGAAGCCGGTCAGCGCTTCCTTGGTCTCGGCGTACGGCCCGTCGGTGGTGATCGCCTCCCCGCCCTTCTCGGCGACGCGGACCGTGGTGGCGGTGCCGGTCGGGTACAGCGCGGCGCCGCCGCGGATGCGGTTCATCGCCTCGTCGCGGAAGGCGTTCCACTCGTGCATCTCGTCCTGGTTCTCCGGCGCGCTCCAGTCGACGTCGCGGGTGAAGGTGAGGGCTGCGTACTGCGGCATGGTCACTCCCTGGGTTCGCGGGCCGGTCCGTTCCGGCCACTCACCCTAGAGACGAACGCGGACGGGGCCGAAGGACACGTTGACAAAATGCGCCCCTGTGTCAAGCGCCACGATCCGTGGTCCTGGTGACCCAGGTCACCTACGCTCGCAGGATGAGTGCGCACGACGCCGACCCGACCGTCACCGGCCCGCACGACCCCGAGCACGAGCCCAGCGCGACGCTCGCCTTCGAGCCCGAGTACGCCGCCGCACTGACCGAGCGCCTGGTGGCCACGACCGGGCAGTCGGCGTCGGTGTCCTCGCCGCTGACCGGCCAACCGCTGGCGCACGTCCCGCAGTCGAGCGAGGCCGACGTGGCCGAGGCGTTCCGCCGGGCGCGACGCGCCCAGGCCGAGTGGGCGCGGACGCCCGTCGCCGAGCGAGCCGCGGCCGCGCTCCGCCTGCACGACCTGGTCCTCGACCGCCAGGACGAGATCATCGACCTGATCGTCTGGGAGTCCGGGAAGGCCCGCAAGCACGCGTTCGACGAGCCGCTGCACATCGCGCTGACGGCGCGGTACTACGGCCGGACCGCCGAGCGACACCTGCGCACCGAGCGCCGCGTGGGCGTCGTCCCGGTCCTCACCCGCGTCGACGTCAACCACGTGCCCAAGGGCGTCGTCGGCATCATCAGCCCTTGGAACTACCCCTTCACGATGGCGGTCTGCGACGGACTGCCCGCGCTGGTGGCCGGCAACGCCGTGGTCATCAAGCCGGACGCGCAGACCATGCTCTCCGCGCTGCTGGCCGCGCAGCTGCTCGAGGAGGCCGGCTTCCCGCGCGAGCTGTGGCAGGTCGTGGCCGGGCCCGGTCCCGAGATCGGCGGGGCGATCGTCGCCCAGGCCGACTACGTCTGCTTCACCGGCTCCACGGCCACCGGCCGGCTGATCGCCAAGGGTTGTGCCGAGCGGCTGATCGGCTGCTCGCTGGAGCTGGGCGGCAAGAACCCGATCCTCGTCCTCCGCGACGCCGACATCGAGAAGGCCGCCGAGGGCGCGGTGCGGGCGTCGTTCTCGAACGCCGGCCAGCTGTGCGTCTCGACCGAGCGGATGTTCGTGGCCGACCAGCTCTACGACCGCTTCATGGCGCGGTTCGTCGCGCGCACGCAGGCGATGACCCTCGGCGCCACGCTCGACTGGGGCAACGACATGGGCCCGCTCATCTCGGCCCAGCAGCTGGCCACGGTCGAGGCGCACGTCGACGACGCCGTCTCGAAGGGCGCGACCGTGCTCGCCGGCGGCCGCGCGCGGCCGGACCTGGCGCCGTACTTCTTCGAGCCCACCATCCTCGAGGGCGTCTCCCCGGAGATGACCTGCTTCGGCCACGAGACCTTCGGGCCGGTGATCTCGGTGTACCGCTTCCACGACGAGGCCGACGCCGTTGCGCGGGCCAACGAGGGCGAGTTCGGGCTGAACGGCTCGATCTACTCCCAGGACGGCTCGCGCGCGCGGGCGATCGCGCGGCAGATCAAGTGCGGCACGGTGAACATCAACGAGGCGTTCGGGGCGACGTTCGGCAGCGTCGACTCGCCGATGGGCGGCATGCGCGAGTCCGGGCTCGGCCGTCGCCAGGGGCCCGAGGGGATCCTGCGGTACACCGAGCCGCAGGCCGTCGCCACCCAGCGGGTGATGCGGTTCGCGCCGATGTTCGGGATGAGCGACGCGGCGTACGCGAAGATGATGACCGCCAACCTGCGGCTGATGAAGAAGCTCGGTCGCCCGTGAGTGACCTCGACTTCGACGTCCTGGTCGTCGGGTCCGGGTTCGGCGGGTCGGTCGCAGCGCTGCGGCTGACCGAGAAGGGGTACCGCGTCGGCGTGCTCGAGGCCGGCGCCCGCTTCGCCGACGAGGACTTCGCCGCGACCTCGTGGGACCTGAAGAAGTTCCTGTTCCGGCCCGAGGCCGGCTGCTACGGCATCCAGCGCATCGACGTGCTCAAGGACTGCCTGATCCTCTCCGGCGCGGGCGTCGGCGGCGGGTCGCTGGTGTACGCGAACACGCTCTACGAGCCGCTTCCCGCCTTCTACACCGACCCCGCGTGGCGTGACATCACCGACTGGCGCGCCGAGCTGGCGCCGTACTACGACCAGGCCAAGCGGATGCTCGGCGTCGTCAGCAACCCGCTGCACACGCCGGCCGACGAGGTGATGCGGCAGGTCGCCGAGCAGATGGGCGTGGGGGAGACGTTCCGGCCGACGCCGGTCGGGGTGTTCTTCGGCGGCCCGGAGTCCCGGCCCGCGCAGGCCGAGGCGGACCCGTTCTTCGGCGGCGAGGGGCCCGACCGCAACCCGTGCCGCAACTGCGGCGAGTGCATGACCGGCTGCCGGCACAACGCCAAGAACACGCTGGTGAAGAACTACCTGCACCTCGCCGAGAAGAACGGCGCCTCGGTGCTGCCGCTCACCACGGTCAGCCGGGTGGCGCCGCGCGAGGGGGGCGGGTACGACGTGCACGTGCGCAGCACGACGGCGAAGCTGCGGCGGCGCGCGACGTCCCGCGTGCTGACCGCGGACCAGGTCGTCTTCGCCGCCTCGGCGCTCGGCACCCAGCGGCTCCTGCACGCGATGAAGGCGGAGGGTCACCTGCCGCGGCTGTCGGACCGGTTGGGGCACCTCGCGCGCACGAACTCCGAGTCGATCCTCGGCTCGATCGCGCGCGACGACGCCGTCGACTACACCCAGGGCGTCGCGATCACCTCGTCGTTCCACCCGGACGAGCACACGCACATCGAGCCGGTGAGGTACGGGAAGGGCTCCAACTCGATGGCCCTCATGCAGACCGTGCTCACCGACGGTGACGGCGACCAGCCGCGCTGGCGCACCTGGCTGCGCGAGATGTGGGCCGAGCGGAAGGAGGTGCGCCAGCTCTACGACATCCGGCACTGGTCGGAGCGCACCGTCATCGCGCTGGTCATGCAGAGCAGCGACAACTCGATCACGACGTTCCTCAGGAAGAACCGGCTCGGCCGCTGGGTGCTGACCTCGAAGCAGGGGTACGGCGAGCCCAACCCGACCTGGATCCCCGCCGGCAACGAGGCCGCGCGCCGGATGGCCGACGTGATGGGCGGGACCGCCGGCGGCACCATCGGCGAGCCGTTCAACCGCCCGCTGACCGCCCACTTCATCGGCGGCTGCACGATCGGCGCCACGGCGGAGTCCGGCGTGATCGACGGGTACCAGCGCGTCTTCGGCCACCCCGGCCTCCACATCGCCGACGGCTCGGCGATCACGGCCAACCTCGGCGTGAACCCCTCGCTCTCGATCACCGCCCAGGCCGAACGCGCGATGGCCTTCTGGCCCAACAAGGGCGAGGCCGACGCCCGCCCGCCGCTGGGGGCGGCGTACGAGCGCATCTCGCCCGTCGCACCCACCTCGCCGGCGGTGCCGCCGACCGCTCCGGCGGCCCTCCGACTGCCGCTCGTCGAGTTCACCTGAGATTCATCCGCCCCAGCCGTAACCCGTCCGAGAAGGGGTCGTTGGACGGCTGGGTCTCCTCTCGTGCTCCCTCACTGGGGGGACCCGTAGCCGGGGAGGGTGACCTTGTCGGCGAGCAGGGCCCGGCCAACCCTCCCTCCCCGGCCGGGCCCTGTTTACCTGACCGGGAGAGGTGACTCGACAGTCAACCGGTTGCCTCAACAGTCCCCTGAACGGGGGACCGGCAGTTCTCCCGGAAGTCCTGTGTGAGGCACGTCGCGTCGCAGAGACTCCATCGCGAGGGTCCGTGGGGGGCCCTCCGCTGCCTCGGAAGAGCGTGACATGTGGGTTGTTGACCGCGACGGCGCGTGGACGTCGGACGATCCGACCTGGCACGACGTGGCTCTCTCGGTCGGATCGCGCACGCACGCCGGCGGGGTGCGCTCGATCAACGAGGACGACTTCGTGGCGTTGCCCCCGGTCTTCGCCGTGGCCGACGGCATGGGCGGGCACCGTGAGGGTGAGGCCGCCAGCGCCATCGTCGCCGAGGAGTTCGCCGCACTCGGCGCCGGCGACGACCTCGACCACCGCGCCGTGGAGGCGTGCATCGAACGCTGCCGCGAGCGCATCGTGGCCCTCGGCTCGCGGGACGTGTCCGACAACCCGGGTTCCACCGTGGTGGCGGGTGTCCTGGTCACGTCCGAGGACGGCCGCTGCTACTGGATGTTCGTGAACGTGGGCGACTCGCGCGCCTACCTCGCCGCCGAGGGCGTCGTCACGCTGCTGAGCAAGGACCACACAGTCGTCCAGGAGCTCGTCGACGCCGGTGAGCTGTCCCCCGAGCAGGCTCGCCACCACGGCGAGCGGCACGTCATCACCCGCGCTCTCGGCGCGATCGAGCAGTCCGCGGCCGACTACACGTTGGTGCCGATCACGGGCCGCTGCCGACTGCTGCTGTGCTCCGACGGCGTGTCCGGCGAGCTCAGCGAGGCTGCGGTCGCCGACGAGCTGCTGGGTGAGCACACCTCCCAGGAGATCGCCGACCGACTGGTCGCCGCTGTTCTCGAGGCCGGGGGCCACGACAACGCGACGGCCGTCGTCGTCGACGTCACGGTCGCTGCCCGCCAGGTGGTTGCGGACAGCGACACACGCCCGGGGACCTTGGTGGTGCGGTGACCGGGACGACGTACCTCCCCGGTCAGAGCCTCGCCGTCGTCTCCGACGGCCTGGTCGTCGTGGCCGGCGATGCCTCGCTCGCGTCGGAACTCTGGCAGGTGACCCGCGCGGCCGGGCGCATCGTGCACGCCCTCGATGCGCTCGGTCGGAGGGGCTTCGCGAACATGCCGGACTTCGCGTGCGTGCAGTGGGACGCGACATCGGTGAACGCAGTGATCCGGGGGGACGCCTTCCAAGTCGTCGTCACGACGACGGACGGGGAGCAGGTCTGGGACGCCCGCGGCTTCGCGACCTGGATCGAGCACCGCGCCGCCCGTTCCGACGGTGGCCGCGTCACGATCCGCACGGATACCGAGGAGTCGGGGCCTGAGCTGCCGCTGGTCGACGGCGTGGTCCTCGCCGCCCGACTCGACCTCGTCCTCTCCGAAGTGGCCGAGGGGCGGCCAATCGTCCCTCGCGAGACCGTCGAGCCCGCGGCGCCCACGCCCGTGGCCGTTCCCGTGGAGCCACCGCCCGTCGAGGCGCCCGTGTTCGAGACGCCGGCAGCCGCACCGGCGGTCGAGGACGAACCCCACGCGTCGGAGACTTTGGTCGAGGCCAACGACTCCAGCCTGGACGAGCTCTACGAGAAGAGCGTCCTGCGGCGACCCGAGGACGCCGCGGTGCGGGTTCCGGACGAGGTCGTCGTAGCGGCGGTGCCCGGTCTCATCACCGACTTCTCCCTCGGTTCGACCAACGGTGCCGCGGAGGTGCTCGGGGACCACTTCGGCGACACCGTGGCGGGAGTATCGCGCGCTCGGCCGGCCCAAGCCGCCGCGGTGGAGGCGCCCGCCGGGCCCGTCGCCACGCTCGTGCTGTCCTCGGGTCAACGCATCGACGTGGCCGGTCCGGTGTACGTCGGTCGCTCGCCGTCCGCGCACAACACCACCGTGAACTCGGTGCCGCGGCTGGTCAGCGTCGACAGCCCGACCTCGGAGATCTCGCGCACGCACGTCGAGTTCCACGTCGAGGACGCCTCCTTGGTCGCCCGGGACGTGTCATCCAACGGGACACTTCTCCAGCTGCCCGGCCAGGAGCCGGTCCGGATGCCCGACCGCGAGCGGCTGCTGGTGCCGATCGGTTCGCGGCTGACCATCGGTGACGGCGTGTCCATCGACGTGGTGGCGGTGGGCTGAGATGACCGCCCGCAGCCAACCTCCCGAGCTGGAGGGGTACACCTACGTCGAGCCCCTCGGCAGCGGTGGGTTCGCCGATGTGTTCCTCTACCGCCAGCACCTGCCGATCCGGCAGGTGGCGGTCAAGGTCCTCCACGAGAGCCAGATCGCCGGCGACGGCCGCGCGCGGTTCGACGCCGAGGCCAACCTGATGGCCCAGGTCTCCACGCACCCGTCCATCGTGGACATCTACGCCGTGGGCACGGCCAGCGACGGGCGTCCGTACCTGGTCATGGAGTACTGCCCGAACCCCAACCTCGCGACCCGCTACCGCTCGGAGCACCTGTCCGTCCCCGAGGTGCTGGAGATCGGGATCCAGGTGGCCGGTGCACTGGAGACCGCGCACCGCGCCGGGATCCTGCACCGCGACGTGAAGCCGGCCAACATCCTCACCGACGCCTACGGCCACGCGAAGCTGACCGACTTCGGCATCGCGGTCGTCACGGGAGGCACCGACGAGCAGGGCATCGGCATGTCCGTGCCGTGGTCACCGCCGGAGATGTTCGAGGAGGAGCCTCCCGAGGACGTCCGCAGCGACGTCTTCTCCCTGGCCGCCACGATCTACACGTTGCTGGCGGGGCACTCTCCGTTCGAGGTCGCGGGAGGTCCGAACGACTCCGCGGTTCTGATGAGCCGGATCGAGCGACAGCCCCTGCCCCGTCTGACCAGGCCCGACGTCAACGACCGGCTCAACGATGTGCTCGCCCTGGCGATGGCCAAGGACCTGACCAAGCGGCCCTCGACGGTGAACGGGTTCGCCCGCTCCCTGCAGGACGTCCAGGTCTCCATGCACCTCAACCAGACGCGGATCGACGTCCTGGACGCCTCGCCGTCACGGCCTCGAAGCGTCGAGGACGACGGTCGCACCCGCCTCCAGCCGATCGCGATCATCCGCCCGAGCGCGCCGATCGGGACTCCATCGGTCCCTCAGCCGCTCGCGGCCGTCGACGACTCGACCCAGCTGAAGGGGCTGGGGCTGGAGCCAGCCCCCGTGGCGCCGGTCGCCGACACGTTCGTCAAGGAACCCCCTGCCGAGCCCGAGGCCGACGAGCCGCAGTCCCCACGCAGCCGCGCGCGCTGGTGGGCGATCTCCGTCGCCGCGCTCGTGCTGCTGGCGACGGGCACGGGGGTCGGCCTCGCCAGGGGAGGAAGCCCGGACGACCAAGGGGACTCAGACCCTCGCCGTTCGCTGGGAGCCGAGGACTCCGGCAACCCGATCGGGCAGACCGAGGTGCCGCCCCCCATCGAGGACGTGAACGGCGTCCGCAAGGGCGGGCAGGTGCGCTTCTCGTGGACGAACCCCGCACCCCACAAGGGCGACTTCTACTACTGGACGCGGACCGGTGACGGCGCGCCGGAGCAGTGGAAGCAGACGCAGGCGCCGAGGGTCTCCTTCACCGCCGCATCGACCGAGGCCGGGTGCATCAAGGTCCTCCTCGCGCGCGCCGACGGCACCGCCCGCGGCAAGGACGAGGCCACGACGAGCTGCCCGGAGGTCGCGTCGTGACCGCGCTGACCGTCGACTTCTGCGGTGAGATCGAGGTCCTCGAGCCCGGTGCCCGGCTCACGATCGGGCGCGAGGCGGACCTCGTCGTCGACGCGGACAACCCGTTCCTGCACCGGCGGCTGGCCGAGATCACCTACGAGTCCGGTCTGTGGTGGATCGCCAACGTCGGGTCCCGCCTGTCAATGACGGTGACGGGCGCGGCCGGCACGCTCCAGTCCTGGGTGGGCCCGGGCGCCAGGGTCCCGATCGTGCTGCCGGACGTCTCGGTGCTCTTCACCGCCGGTGAGACGACCTACGAGCTGGTCCTGCACCAGGAGGGCGCCGTCTTCGACGCGCGCGCCACGGCGAACGACGACCAGGACGGGCTGACGCTGGGATCGGTCGAGCTCACGCCGTCACAGTTCCGGCTGCTGCTCGCCCTGTGTGAGCCGACTCTCCGGCGCAGCGGCACCGGACCGTCCACCCTGCCCTCGAACGCCGCCGCAGCCGAGCGGCTCGGCTGGTCGATGACGACTTTCAACCGCAAGCTCGACAACGTCTGCGACAAGTTCTCGCGCGCGGGCGTGAAGGGCCTGCGCGGCAGCTCGACGCAGCTGGCCACCAACCGTCGCGCCCGACTGGTCGAGTACGCCGTGGCCGCCCGCGTCGTCGAGCCGTCCCACCTGGCTCTCCTCGACGAGCCGACCTCGGAGGTGTCGTCGTGAGCTCGCGCTGGGGAGGCGTGACCCGGGTGCTCGGTTCGCGCAGCATGCGGCGCGTCGGGTCGGCCGTCTCGCTCACCGTGGTGGCCAGCACCCTCGTCGTCCTCGCGGTCAGGTCCGACGGCACCCCGGTCGCGGACGTGACGCTCAACGACGGCAGCGTGTGGGTCACGTCGCTGGCCGACGCCGGCATGGCCCGTCTCAACCCCGCCGTCTTGTCCCTCGACGCGTTCGTGAACTCCACGGCCGAGGACTTCGACGTGACGCAGGAGGCGTCCAACGTCTTCCTGGACACCGCGGGTCGCGACTCGGCGGGCCTGGCCCAGGTCGACGTCGCCCGCGCCGTCGCCGGGCAGCCGGTCGAGCTGCCCCGGGGCACCAGGACCGTCATGGGCGGCGACACCGTCGCCGTGATCGATCGCGGATCCGGGCACACCTGGGTCCGTCCGGCCGCCACCGTCGGGACGCTCTCCGTGCGGGCGACCGAACCCGACGCGAACCTCGGCAAGGGGGCCCTGGTCGCGGTCTCGGACCGCGGCACCGTGTTCGGCTGGAGTCCCGCCAAGTCCCAGGTGCGTTCCCTGTCGTTCACTCCGACCGGCGAGCTGGCACCGGGTGAGGCGCTGCCGCTGAAGGGCGTCAAAGGCGACGAGGTGCAACTCAGCACCGCAGGAGAGACGCCGGTGGCCTTTGACGCTGCGACCGGGGTGATCTCGTGGCCCGACCACGACCCGGTGACCCTCAAGGGCGCCGCGGGCGGTGTGCTGCAGGCGCGCGGCTCGCAGTCGGCCGCGGCGTACGTCGCAACGACGGTGGGTCTGATCGAGGTCGACCTGCGCGACGGGTCGGTGTCCGCCGTGCCGGGCCTGCGGGTCAACGGCACTCCGGCCGCCCCGGTCGTGGTCGGCTCGTGCGTCCACGCGGCGTGGGCCGACCCGGCGAGCGATCAGGCGTCCTTCGAGCAGTGCGACGGCGCCGCACCCAAGACCGGCGACCTCGACGAGCTGACCACCACGGCCGACCTGGTCTTCCGCGTGAACCGGCAGGTGGTCGTGCTCAACGACGTCATCACCGGTGACTCGTGGTTGGTGCAGAACGACAGCATGGATCTCGTCGACAACTGGGACTCCATCAACCCGGACAAGCAGAAGGACGAGCAGGACAGCCAGACGACCACCGAGGTGCAGCGCACCGAGGAGAACCACCCGCCGCAGGCGCACGACGACGACCTCGGTGCACGTCCGGGCCTGGCCACGATCCTTCCCGTCACCGCGAACGACACCGACCCCGACGGCGACATCCTGGTCATCACCAAGTGGGAGTCCGACAACCCGGACGTGCAGATCGCCAAGGCCGGCAAGGACACCCAGCTCCAGGTGACTTTCCCCGACTCCGCCGTGGGGAGCTACCCGATCCACTACTGGATCAGCGACGGGCGCGCCGCCGACGACGTCGAGGCGGTCGCGACGGTGCACCTGACGCCGGACGGCGCCAACGCGCCGCCTCGTCTGCTTCCCGGACGCGAGATGACGATGAGCGTCGCCAGCGGCGCCGAGAACTCGACGTACGTCCTGCCCGACTGGCAGGACCCCGATGGCGACGACCTCACCGTCATCGCCGCCACTCCGGCCGAGGACACCGGGACGGTGCGCTTCCGGCCGGACGGCGTGATCGGCTACCTGGACGACGGCGCGGGCGCCGGGATCGAGACCGTGAACGTCACCGTCACGGACGGCCGCGGCGCGACGGTGCAGGCGCCGCTGAAGGTGAACGTCTCCAACGCGCGCCGCCTCCCGCCCGAGCTCGTCGCCGACCGGGCCGTCGCGACTGCCGGCAGCCCGACCATCGTGGATCCGCTTGCCAACGACACCAGTCCCGACGGGACCCCGCTCTCGCTCGTCTCGGTCGTGCCCCAGCCCGGTGTCGAGATCGCCGTCGACCCGATCGACGGCAGCCTGACGGTGCGCGCGGACAACCCGAAGACCTACTACCTCGACTACAAGGCGGCCAACGACGGTGGGCAGGCCACATCGTTCATCCGGCTCGACGTGCTGCCCGACTCCGGCAAGAACTCGCCGCCGGTCGCCGTGCGCGACCACGCGCTGCTGCCGCCCGGCGGCTCGACGCTCGTGGACCTGCTGGCCAACGACGGCGACCCGGACGACGACGTGCTCGTCGTGCAGTCGGTGCGCGTGCCGCCGCGCACGGGCCTCAAGGCGTCACTGATCAACAAGCGACTGCTGCGCATCGCCCCCGGCCCGCGCGACCTCGACGAGCCGGTCACCGTCGGCTACACGATCTCCGACGGGCACGCGATCGCCGAGGGCTCGATCGTCGTCACGCAGGCGCAGGCCACCGACCGGAACCTGCCCCCGACGGCCGTCGACGATGCCGTCACGGTCCGCGCGGGTGCCGTCAACCGGGTCGCCGTGCTCGCCAACGACGCCGATCCCGAGGGCGACTCGCTCACGCTCCTCCAGAGCGACCTGGAGAACCCGAACGACTTCCCGATCTACGTGGCCGGGCGTCAGATCCGCCTGCGCGCCCCGAAGGAGCCGGGGCAGTACCAGGCGACGTACACGGTGCACGACTCCCGCGACAAGACGGACTCCGCGACGATCCGCATCACGGTGCTGCCCGACAGCAAGGTCGACAACCGTCCGCCGCGGCCGCAGCCGATCGTGGCGCGGACCTTCTCCGACCGCCGGCTGCGGGTGAACATCCCGCTCGTGGGGTCGGACCCGGACGGCGACTCCGTCTCGTTCGTCGGCGTCACCAAGGCGCCCAGGTTCGGCCGGATCATGCAGCAAGGCCTGGACTGGTTCGAGTACGAGCCGTTCAACCCGCCCGACGGCGGCCTCACCGGCACCGACACCTTCCAGCTCACCGTGCAGGACAAGTACGGCGCGACGGGCGTCGCCGACGTGCGGATCGGCGTGGTCAACCGGGCAGGGATCAACCAGCCGCCGGTCGCGCTGGACGACGTGCTCCGGGTGCGCCCCGGTCGCACGGTGCAGTACAACGTGCGCGGTAACGACGTGGACCCGGACGGCGACACCCTCACGCTCGACCCCGAGCTGACCATGACCGACGGCACCGAGGCGAAGGTCGACGAGGACTCCGTGGTCGTGCGCGTGCCGCAGAGCCGACAGGTCACCCGCGGCACGATCGGCTACACGGTGTCCGACGGCTTCGGTGGCGCGGATGCGGCCACGCTGCTGGTGATCGGGGACCCCGACGCGCCCCTGTACGCCCCGGTGACCCGTGACGACGTCGCGACCCTGGACCAGATCTCGGGCAAGAAGGTCGGCGACACGGTCAACATCCCGGTGCTCGACAACGACGTGGACATCGACGGCAGCCGGTCGGACCTGAAGGTCGCCGCCGTCGACCCGGACACCAAGGTCGTCAAGGGCAACAAGCTCCGGGTCGTGCTCAAGCGCGAGGACCGGGTGGTCGCCTACCAGGTCTCCGACCGCGACAAGCAGTCGTCGTACGGCTTCGTGTTCATCTCCGGCACCAACACCGTGCCTCCGCAGATCAACCCGGCGTCCATCCCGGTGCGGGCGAAGGCCGGCGAGCGCATCGAGCTGCCGCTGGACAAGTACGTCCTGGTGCGCTCGGGCCACCAGCCGCTGCTCACCACGGCGAGCAAGGTGTCGGCTCCGGTGAACGACGGCGGCAAGCTCTTCAAGGACCGTCAGACGCTGCTCTTCGGGGCGCCGAAGGACTACTACGGCAAGGCATCCATCAGCTTCGAGGTCACTGACGGTGCCACCGCCAACGACCCCGACGGGCTGCGGTCCCTGCTCACGATCCCGATCGACGTGCAGGGCGTGCAGAACTTCCCGCCGTCCGCGCGCAGCACCCAGGTGGAGGTGCCGCTCGAGGGCGACGCCGTGCGCGTGGACCTTGGCCACCTGGCGTCCGACCCGAACAAGCAGGACGTGCTCGGCTTCTCCGTGGACCGCGACAAGCTGGTCGAGTCGTCGCTGGCCGACGACGGAGTCCTGACCCTGTCTCCTGCCGGCAGCGCGGAGGACGGCGACACAGCCGTCCTGACCTACACCGTCACCGACCCGAAGGGGCTCAGCGCCAAGGGCACGGTGCAGGTGCGCTTCGTCGGCAAGGACGTGCCGCTGCTCCAGGTGCGTCAGCTGCAGGCCGAGGGATCGGCAGGGACGCCGGTGACGGTGGACGTGGCGCCGGCCGTCATCCACCAGCCGGACCAGCCGGTCGTCGTGCAGTCGGCCACCGTCGAGAGCGGATCCGCGTCCGGCGTGAAGATCTCGGGCACCCGGCTGACCACCACGCCCACCAAGGACTTCGCGGGGTCGGTCGTCGTCAAGTACGTCGTCACCGACGACCCGCAGGACGCCTCGCGGCGCGTGACGGGTCGGGTGCTCGTTGCGGTGATCGCCCGGCCGGACGCGCCGGCACAGCCCGATGTGTCCGGTGTGGCCTCGCGGACCGCGACGCTCTCGTGGCGCGAGCCCGAGGACAACGGGGCGCCGGTGACCGGATACGTCATCACCGGCGCGCGCGGCCTGCGCAAGGAGCTCGGACGCCGGACGACGTACACCTTCACCAACCTCGAGAACGGCAAGCCGTACGCCTTCAAGGTCGCTGCCGTGAACAAGGTCGGCACGAGCGAGGCGAGCCCGGAGTCCGAGGCCGTCACGCCCAACGAGGTGCCGCGGCCCATGGGCACGCCGGTGGTCGAGGCGACCAAGGTGAACGGCGAGCTGCACGTCACCTGGCAGGCGGGACGTACGGACGGCACGGCGATCAAGGAGTACCAGCTCGAGCTGATCGGCACCGGCCAGACCAAGAGCGTCGGCGCCAACACCCTCGACCTGGTGTGGGGTGGCCTACCCAACGGGGCCAACTACCAGTTCCGCGTACGGGCGACCAACGATCAGGGCGAGGGCGAGTTCTCGCAGCCGTCCACCCCGGCCCACGCGTTCGGTCCGCCGCTGGCGACGCCCGGTGTCGTGGCGTCGACGCCGAACGACGCCGAGCTCGGCGGTCAGAAGGTGCGTGTCGACTGGCAGGCCGCCGACGGCAACGGCGACCCGGTCACCGGCTACCAGGTGTTCCTGTTCAAGAACGGCGCCGAGGCCGGCTCGTCTGCTGTGCTCTCGGCCGCGGCCCGCGACTACACCTTCGATGCGTCCAACGGCGACAACTACACCGCTCAGGTCCAGGCCCTCAATGCCGCCGGTCCCGGTGAGCGCAGCGCCCAGTCGAACCAGGTGAACCCCTACGGTCCCGCGGGAGCCGTGACCGGCGTGACCAAGACCAAGGACGGCGACCACTACTCGACCATCAAGTTCACGCCTCCCGGCGACACGGGCGGCCGCCCGATCGCGTACTACCAGGTCACCAGCACCGGTGGCCCCGACAGGCAGTTCACCGGACCTTCGGGCGACGTTCCGTTCGACGCCAACAGCGGCCCCTACACGGCCACCATCACGCCGTTCACGAAGAAGGACGGCGGCGGGTTCCTGGCCGGCGCCTCGACGTCGATCGGTGGCCTCCGTCCGTGGGGTACCCCTGGCGACGCGAACGGCAACGCGGCGGGTGGGTACAAGTCGGTCAACTTCAGCCAATCGCCTGGTCCCTCGAACGGCCGTCCGGTCCTGGGCGTGGAGTACAACCCCGGCAACGGATGGGTGAACGGCGGCTCCTACGGCACTGGGACCAACCAAGGCGGCGACCAGGCCTGCATCTGGATCCGGACCGTTGCCGAGGGTGAAAACCCTGGAGAGCGGGCGTACAGCAACCAGCGTCAGGTGTGCGGCACCGCCGACCCACGTCACGTCAACGTCACCATGCAACCGATCTCCGGTGCCCATGGGAACTGCACTTCGACTTGCGCCTACATCCAGATCCAGGTCGATGGCTTCCAGAACGGTGTGAAACCCACACCGACCATCACTCAGGGCAACCAGAACTGGACGGGCGTGGAACGAGGCATCCAGATCGGCAATGACGGACGCGGCCAAGACGTCAATTACTACTACACCGGCTTCGCCGGCACGGTCGTCGTCAATCTCGCGGGCGTCGTCGGCACCGCCTGCTGGCGCTCGTGCTGACCGACCCATCATCGACAAGGAGCACCTGACATGACCCTGCACCCCGAGCACGCCACGGCGTACGCGTCCACGTTCGGCCAGATGGTGGCCAACATCGAGAAGGCCGTCGTCGGCAAGCGGCACGTCGTCCAGCTGGCGGTGACCTGCCTCCTGTCGGAGGGTCACCTGCTGCTGGAGGACTACCCGGGCACCGGCAAGACCTCGCTCGCGCGGTCGATCGCGCAGACCGTCGCCGGGACGCACAGCCGCATCCAGTTCACGCCGGACCTGCTGCCGAGCGACGTGACCGGCGTGACGATCTATGACCAGAAGACCCACCACTTCGAGTTCCACAAGGGCCCGATCTTCGCGAGCATCGTCCTGGCCGACGAGATCAACCGTGCGTCGCCGAAGACGCAGTCGGCGCTGCTCGAGGTGATGGAGGAGAGCCAGGTCACCGTCGACGGCGTGACGCACGGCGTCGGCCGGCCGTTCATGGTCATCGCGACCCAGAACCCCATCGAGCAGGCAGGTACCTACCGGCTTCCGGAGGCCCAGCTCGACCGGTTCCTGATGAAGACGTCGCTCGGGTACCCCGACCACGCCAGCACCGTCCAGATCCTCGCGGCCGCGCCGGCCCGCAAGGGCGGGAGCCCGCTGCAGCCCGTCATCACCAGCGACGCGGTGGCCCAGATGATCGACGCCGCCGCGCAGGTGCACGTCGACTCCGCGGTGCACGAGTACGTCGCCCGGATCGCCGCCGAGACCCGCGAGGCGCCCGACGTCGTGCTCGGCTGCAGCGTCCGGGCCTGCCTCGCTCTCGTCCGGGCGGCCAAGAGCTGGGCCGCTGCCTCGGGTCGCACGTACGTCCTGCCGGACGACGTCAAGCAGCTCGCCGTCCCGGTGCTCGCGCACCGGATGATGATCGACCCCGAGGAGGAGTTCCGCGGCGGTACCGCCGAGAAGGTGCTCCAGCGGATCCTCGGCGAGATCGCCGCACCCCAGGAGCGCGCAGCCGGATGACCGCACTGGGACTCGACCTGCGGCGCGCCCAGCGCCGCGGCCACGGGGTCTGGCTCGATCTCGTCGACCGGGCCGCTCGGCTCACCGTGTGGCCTCGGTCGGTCGTGCGACCGGTCACGTCCCTCATGACGCATGCCGCGTGGCTGCTGGTCGCCGTCGTGCCCGTGACCGCATGGGCCGGCATGCGGTGGGACTGGGTCGAGCTCCAGGTCATCGCGTGGTCGTCCATGGTCCTGCTCCTGGTGTGCGCAGTGTTCGTGCTGGGACGGCACCAGGTCGTCGCGCACGTCGACCTCAGCCGCGGACGCGTCGTGGTCGGCGAGCGGGCCACCGGACGGCTGGTGCTGACCAACAGGTCGCGTCGCCGGTCCTTCCCCGTCACCGTCGAGCTGCCCGTCGGGACGGGACGCGCCGACTTCGACGTACCTTCCCTCGTCGCCGATGCCGAGCACGAGGAGCTGTTCGCGATCCCGACGGATCGCCGGTGCGTCCTGGACGTCGGACCGGTCAGCGCCGTGCGCGCCGATCCGTTCGCGATCCTGAAGCGGGAGCAACGGCTGACCGAGGCTGTCCCCCTGTACGTCCACCCGCGCACCGTCCCCGTCGCGGGTGCGGCCACCGGCATCGTCACCGACCTCGAGGGAAAGACGACCCGCAAGCTCACCAACAGCGACGTGTCCTTCCACGCGCTCCGCAGCTACGTGCCCGGCGACGACCGTCGCTACGTCCACTGGAAGACGACGGCGCGCACGAACACGATGATGGTCCGCCAGTTCGAGGAGACCCGCCGCTCGCACCTGCTCGTCGTGCTGTCCACGCGCGTGGACGACTACGCCGACCAGGACGAGTTCGAGCTCGCGGTGTCGGCGGCTGGGTCGCTGGGCCTGCAGACGCTCATCGAGAACCAGGGACTCACGATCGCGACCTCCGGCGGACGGCTCCGGACCACGCACTCGCAGGCCCTCCTCGACGAGCTCGCGGGCGTCGACTTCGAGCGCCAGGTGCCGCGTCTCGGAGAGCTGTCCCGACGCCTGGCCCGTGAGGTGCCCGAGGCGAGCGTGGCGATCGTGCTGGCAGGCACCATCGCGGCCGAGGCCGACCTGCGCGCGGCGGCCCGCCGCTTCCCGGTCGACACGCGGACCATCTGCCTGCAGGTCTGCGGGCCCGACGAGCAGGCGAGCGTACGTCGGTCCGGGTCGACCGAGGTGGCTCGCATGGGACGGCTCCTCGACCTCCCGGCGTTGACGCGACGGCTGACCCGTTCATGACCGGCAAGCGAGCGGCGCTCACCGTGAACGACACGCCACCGCTGGTCGTGGACGCCGTCATGGTCGTCGTGGTGACCCTCGTCGGGATGTCCGCCCTGGCGACCGCGTTCGGCGGGACCAGCTGGCTGGTCGCCTCGGCCGCGGGTGCTGGCCTCGGCCTCGGGGTCTCGCTGGTCTCCGCCCGCTGGCGGATGCCGGCGTGGCCGACGGTGCTCGTCACGGCGGTGGGCTACTTCGTGGTCGGCTCGGTCGTCGCGGTCCCACGCGTCGCGACGGCGGGTTTCCTGCCCAACCTCGAGACGTTGCGCCACCTCTCCACCGGCGTGGTGCGCGCCTGGCGCGACGCCCTGACCCAGATCACCCCCGTCGCCGGCTTCGGTGACGTCCTCATCGTGCCGTTCATCGTTGCCACACTCGGGGCGCTGCTCTCCTGCACGCTGCTGTGGCGAACCCGCCGTCCCAACCTCGTCCTGCTCCCGCTCGCCGCGGTGTTCGTGACGGCGGCCTCCTTCGGGGATCGGGACGCCGGTCAGAACCTCGTACGCGGCCTGCTGCTCGGCGCGGCCCTCCTGGTCTGGCTGCGGTGGCGCGCCCTGCGGCACGTGCGGGCCAACTGGCTGCGTCGCGGCGGGTCCGCCGTCGTGCTCCTCGCCGTCGTCGGTGCGATCGCCTCGGGTGTCACCGTGGCCACGGCCTCGTCCGCCGATCGCAACGTGCTGCGCGACCACGTCGACCCGCCGTTCGACCCCTTGGACTACCGGTCGCCGCTGTCGGCGTTCCGTCAGTACCAGAAGGAGCTCGCCCGGACCCCGCTGTTCACCGTGACCGGACTGCCCTCGGGGACCTACGTCCGGCTGGCCACGATGGACACCTGGGACGGCGTCGTCTGGAACGTCTCCGGCGGTCCGGGGGACCGCGCCGCCTCCGGCACCTTCCACCGCCTCCGCAAGCCGGACGAGGACGGCAAGGTCACGTCGTACCAGGTCACCGTCGACGGGCTCGGCGGCGTGTGGCTGCCGTCGGCCGGGGATCCGCTCACGGCGAGCACGGGGGACCGGTCCGTCGACGGCGGGACCCTGGTCAACGACGTCACCGGCACTCTTGCCCAGGTCGGCGGCGTGCCGCGCGGGACCACCTACGACATGACCGCGGTCCTCCCGACCGAGCCGTCCCAGGACCAGAAGGTGGCTGCCGAGGCCGACCCGTCGGCTCTCATCGGAGCGCCGGCCCAGGTGCCGGACAAGCTGAAGTCCCTCACCGCGAGCTGGGTGACGAAGGCGTCGACCGACACCGCGGGTGCGATCGCCGCCGAGCTCGAGAAGCAGCTGCGCCAGGGCTACTACAGCGACGGCTTCCACGCGGCCGACACACCCTCCCTGCCGGGGCACGGCTTCAGCCGGCTCAACGAGCTCTTCACCGAGCAGTACCTCGTCGGCAACGCTGAGCAGTACGCCGCGGCCATGGGTGTCGCGGCGCAGAACCTCGGCGTACCCGCCCGGGTGGTCATGGGCTTCCAGCTGTCCTCACCCGACGGTGTCGTGGTCGGCGAGGACGTGACCGCGTGGGTGGAGGTCAAGCTCCAGGGGCTCGGGTGGGTCTCCTTCCACCCGACTCCGGACAAGAACCGCGTCCTGAACAAGAAGACCAAGGACCCGAACCCCCAGCCGCAGCCCCAGGTGATCTCGCCGCCGGACGTTCCGCAGGACCCGAGCGACGACGACGAGAACCTGCTGCAGGGTGGGGGCGTCCAGGACCGCAAGGACAAGAAGGACGACGAGGACAGCCCGGTCGTCGAGGCCGTGCAGCGCTGGTTCCTGTGGGCCGGTGGCGGCGCGCTCCTCACCTCGCCCTTCTGGCTGGTGCTGATCCTCAAGCAGGCGAGGTCCCGACGTCGACGGGGCAGGGGTGAGCCGGTCAGCCGCATCAGTGGCGGGTGGAACGAGGTCACCGACGACGCACGCGACCTGGGAGTGCGGCTGCCGGCGAGCAACACGAGGTACGAGGACTCCGTCGTGCTGGTCGAGAGGTTCCCGGGCGCGACGGTCGCCACGCTGGCGACGACCGCCGACGCCCACGTCTTCGGCGGCTCCACACCCACCGACGACGAGGTGGAGGCGTACTGGCGCGACGTCGCGACCGCGCGCCGGTCGTTGCGGCGCGGCGTGCCGGTCTGGAGGCGGCCGCTGGCGCGCCTGTCGTGGGCGTCGTTGCGGCGCTCGCGGCGCCCGTCGAAGGCTTTCCAGCACATTGGGATCCTAAGCTTAGAATTCCACGTGGACAAGTTGTCGCGG
>JADMIO010826437.1_pt1 | contig 23783 bp, 14 predicted proteins | sample 8958161 | NCBI WGS metagenome assembly JADMIO01 (sample SAMN16585339, study PRJNA669376) | soil metagenome | isolation source: Crop rotation soil | place: USA: Cullars Rotation, Alabama | collected 2011
CTTTCCACCAGAAAGACGTGCCCGCCGCGAATCAACTCGCGCATGTGCCGGAACAGAAAACAGAGCATCAGCGTCATGATGTGATTGCCGTCGCTGTCGGCATCCATCAGCAGGATGATGCGGTGATAGCGCAGGCCGCGGATGTCGAAGTTGGGGCCGACCCCGGTCCCCAGCGATTCGACCAGGTCCTTGAGCTCCTGATTTTCGAGGGCCCGCGTCGTCCCCAGCGATTCGGTATTGAGGACCTTGCCGCGCAGCGGCAGCACCGCCTGGATGCGGCTGTCGCGACCGGCCACGGCGCTCCCGCCGGCGGAATCGCCCTCGACGATGAACAACTCCGATTCTTCGGGGCGGGTGCTGCGGCAATCGAAGAGCTTGCCCGGCAGGGCGTTCTTTCGCGACGTGGAAGTCTTGCGGCGAACTTCGCTGGCGGCGTCGCGGCTGGCCAGGCGTGCCCGCGCGGCCAGCACGATTCGCCCGATGATCGCATCAGCCAGCGACGCGTTCGAGTTGAACCAGTTCTCGAGGGCCGGCCGGATCACCCCGTCGACCTCGGCCGTCAGCTCCGGATTGTTGAGCCGCTCTTTCGTCTGCCCCTGAAACATCGGCTCGCTGACGAACACCGAGAGAATCGCCACGACTCCTTCGCGAATATCTTCGGCGGTGATCGCCACTCCCTTGGGAGTGATTCCATGAATCTCCATGTGGTTCTTGACGGCGCGGACGATCGCGGTCTTGAGGCCGTTCTCGTGCGTCCCGCCGGCATGCGTGCGAATGCCGTTGACGTAGCTGCGAATCTCTTCGTCGGTCGATTCGGTCCAGCGCAGCACCGCCTCGATCTTCGTACCGGCCTCTTCTTTCGCCGCCGAAAAAATCTGCTCGGTGACCGACTTCTTGCTGCCTTCGGCAGTCAGCTTGGCGAGATATCCGGCGATACCGTCGGGGTGGGCGTACTCGACCGTTTCGTTCTTCACCTCGTCGTGAAAGGTGATCGCCAGGCCCCCGTGGACGTACGAGATGTCTTCGAGGTGTTCGCGGATGACGCTCGTGTCGAAGGCCGTGCGGCGAAAGATCGCCTCATCGGGGCGAAAGTAAATCGTCGTTCCATGCCCGCGGAAGGGGCGGACCTTCTTGAGCGGTGCGGCGGGCTTGCCCACCTTGAATTTCTGCGTCCACTCGTGCCCGTCGCGATGAACGGTCGCGATCAGCTCGCTCGACAGCGCATTGACGACCGAAGAACCGACGCCGTGCAGCCCCCCCGAGCGGGCGTAATTCTTGTTGGAGAACTTTCCCCCCGAGTGCAGCGTCGTGAGGATCACTTCGAGTGCCGGCTTCTTGAGCTTGGGGTGCACGTCGACCGGAATGCCGCGGCCGTTGTCGCTGATCGTCGCCGAACTGCCGTCCTTATGCAGCGTGACGTCGATCTTGTTCGCTTCGCCCGCCAGGTACTCGTCGACCGAGTTGTCGAGAATCTCCCAGAGCAGATGATGCAGACCGCGCGCATCGACGCCGCCGATGTACATCGACGGGCGTTTGCGCACCGGCTCGAGCCCTTCCAGGACTTCGATATCGCGGGCGGTATAGGCGGACTTGGCGGCGGTTGTCATGGAAAGTTGGCTCTTGAATGACGAATGTCGAAATCCGAATGACGAAACAATGACGAATTTCGAAGCTCGAATGACGAAGGACTCGCGTTCAGGTTCGTCAGCTCGCTTTCGTCTGTGTTTCGCCGGGTCGCTTGCGACCCGTGTTTTTCGTCGCTCGCGTCGACACGCGCCGAGCAAGCTCGGCGGCGAAACGCATCAAGGCAACGCACGTCTCGTTCGGATTTCGTCATTCGTGCTTCGTCATTGTTTCGACATTCGGATTTCGACATTCGTCATTCCCGACGCGCCGGGATTCTGGTCTCTACATTCGTCATTTTCCCGTCGGCAGCTCGAACTTCGTCCAATCCACCAGTTCGATCGGCGCCCGGTTGATTTTCGTGAAGCCGCTGCGGTGGCTCGTGCGGACGCCCTTCCCGCCGCGCGAGGTGACCTCGTACTTCACCTGCCCGAACGTCATTTCCTTTTCGGCGGTCGTTTCGACGCGCAGACAATCACGGGGATTGGTGAGCAGCGCGGCCCCCAGTACCTGGTCGTCGGTCGCGACCTTGAGGCCGCGAACCCCCTTCCCTGCCCCCGAGAGGACCGGAACCTCTCCGACCTTGAAGTGAATGATGCGTGCCGCGGCCGACGCGAGAAACATCGTCGTCGCGTCGCGGACGAGATCGACGAATACGACCTTGTCTCCGGTCGCGAGCCGGCAGAACTTGCGGCCGACCTTGGTCGAAGCCATGCGAAAAGGTTTGAGCGGAATCCGCAGCACCTGCCCGCGCGCGGTGGCGACCATCACGAACGGCGCGGGGCTTTCTTCGCCGCGGACTTTCTTGTCTTCGGGAACGAACCGCGGGTCGGTCGACAGCGCCGCGACGATCGAGGCGCCGTCCCCCAGACGGAAATGCTTGGCCAAAGGCTCGCCGTAGCCCGACGAAGCGGGAATCTGATCGATCCGCATCGTGTAGGCGATCCCTTCGCTCGAAAAGAAGATCGCATGGTCGAGCGTGCTGCCCGGCACGACCTCCAGGACTTCGTCTCCCTCGCGAATGCGCGTCTGTTCGACGCTCGCCAGGCGCCCCACGCGTTTGACCCATCCCTCGCGCGAGACGACGACGTTCGTGTTTTCGCGAACGATGTACGCTTCGGGATCGAACTCGGCGATCTCTTCGCTGGAGCCCAGCGACGTGCGCCGCTTGTCGCCGAACTTTTCGGCCAGCTCCTTGAGCTCGGTCTCGACCGTTTTCCACAACCGGCGGTTCGAGGCGAGGATCGCCGTGATCTCGGCGGCCTCCTGCTTCTTCGCCCGCAGTTCCTTGAGAATGTCGTCGATTTCGAGTTGCGAGATGCGGTAGAGCTGCAGTTCGAGAATGGCCATCGTCTGCTCGAGGTCGAGCTGCGAAAAGGCCTTCATCAGCTTCTCGGCGGCGTCCTGCTTGCCGTCGCTGGCGCGGATGATCTTGAGGGCCCGGTCGAGGCCGTCGAAGACGATCTTGAAGCCGTTCAGAATGTGAATCCGCCGCTTGAGCTGCGCCAGCAGGTACTCGTAACGCCGCTTGACGGTGTCGAAGCGAAAGTCGAGAAAGTGCAGGAGCAGCGTCGCCAGGTCGAGCCGCCGCGGGACAAGCCCCCCGTGCTCTTCGGGCACGAGGCACGTGCAGTTGTAGGCGAAATTCTGCTCGAGCTGCGTGTGCTTGTAGAGGTACGCCATCACGGCGTCGGGGTCGGAGCCGCTCTTGAGCTTGAGGATGATCCGCATCCCCTGCTCGCCGTCCGAAAGGTCGACGGCGTCGATCAACTGGGGCAGCTTCTTCGAGACGACGATGTCCCCGAGTGCCGAAAGCAACGGCCCCGTTTCGACGCCGTAGGGAATCGAAAAGATCGCCAGCTGGTCGGGGACTTCTTTGCGCTTGTCGCGATCGGGCCGCCACTCGGCCCGGACTTTGACCGATCCGCGTCCCTCCTCGTACATCTGTCTGAGCTCGCGGCGTTCGCTGATGATCCGCCCGCCCAGCGGAAAGTCGGGGCCTTTGACGAACTTCATCAACTGGGCCACGCTCGCTTCGCGGTCGTGGATCAGATGGATGCAGGCGTCGATCGCCTCCCGCAGGTTGTGCGGCGGAATGCTCGTCGCCATGCCGACGGCGATCCCCTGCGTGCCGTTGACGAGCAAATGCGGGAACCGGGCCGGCAACACGACCGGCTCCTTCTTTTCCGCATTGTATGTCAGCCGGAATTCGACCGTGTCGAACCGCAGCTCGTTCATCAAGTGCTCGGCCAGGGGCCGGAGGCGGGCTTCGGTGTAGCGCGAAGCGGCCGGGGGCAACCCGATGACCGATCCGAAATTGCCCCAGCCGTCGACCAGCGGATACCGCAGTGTGAAGTCCTGCGCCATGCGGACGAGCGCCTCGTAACAGGCGACATCGCCGTGGGGATGATAATTCCCCGTCGTATCCCCCGAGATCTTCATGCACTTGGCGTACCGGGCGTCGGCCGTGAGACCGAGGCCGTCGTACATTGCAAACAGGATCCGCCGCTGCACCGGCTTCAGGCCGTCGCGGACATCGGGCAGGGCCCGCGCAGTGATCACCGACAGCGCGTAATTGAGATACCGCTGCCGCGTCTCCTGGCTGATCGAGACGTACTTGATCCGGTCGCCGCCGTTCCCCTCCGGGCCGGAGCTTCCGTTCGTGGCTTCCTTCGCGTCAGGCACCGTTGGCATCCGTGAGGAGTAGGGTGGACTTCAGTCCACCCGTCGCTTGAATGACGAAATCCGAAAAACAAATGTCTAAGGAAATCCGAAATTCGAAAAGGTCAAAAGGGACGGGCTGAAGCGGCGGGCCGTCGGCGATTGCAGCGCCTTTCGGATTTCGCCTTTTGTCTATCCTTAGACATTTGGGTTTCGGATTTCGGTCTTTCACCGCCGACTCGTGTGGACTGAAGTCCACCCTGCGGGGCGCGCGCGAAACTGTAGCGATTGTACCTTGCATTCTCAAGGTGCCGAACGGTCCGATCGCAGCGACGCTGCCGGTTGTTCCGACCCCGGTTCCGGTCGTAACGTCTTTAGCGGCCGACTAATCGGAAAATCGCGCGAGCCGTGCTCTTCCGTGTTCGAATGACTCATCGGCCCTATCGCTACCGGCCGAATTCCTAATCTGACCGGTACACGGAAGTCCCGGTCATCCGCGACGTGGCACCCGTCAAGCGACGGTGCCCGACCAATCACAGGCTCAAGAGCCTGTGCCGCGCCGACTCCAGGCGCGATTTTTCGCGCCTGACACATCCCGGCATTTCAGGAGGGCACTCGATGTCTCGTTCACTGCTTTCGTCCGCCGTCGTCGCCGTCATGCTGGCGCCCTTCTTCGCCTCGTCGGCACGGGCCGGCGCCAATGAAGCCAACGGCTACAACAACGCCCAGTACTACGGGCAGGTGGACAATGGGGTCCCGTATAACGGGTCCTATTACGGCTACAACTACGCTCCGACTTACGCGCCGATCCAGGCTCCGCTCTACCCGTGCCCGAAGCCCGACGTGCCCCTCGAGGTCGGCCGGACGATCATCACGAATCCCGCCTTCGCTCCGCACGAGATGCTCTACCCGCACTGCTACCGGGCTCTCTATCCGCCGTACTACGTCTGCAACAAGGGCGGGCTGGCCTGCCTGCCGTTCGTGCCCAAGCCGCCCCTCCGCGGGACCGAAGTCAAGGTGAGGTACAGCAGCCATATCGGACTCTTCGACCGGTTCTATCCCCCCATCAGCCGCGTCTGGTACCCGAACGGCTCGTGGAACACGTCGTGGCGGTAACCCGCGTTTCGCTTCTCCTTCCAGCCCATTCGCTTTCAGGATCCAGGACTATGGCTATCAGAAAACTCAACCGGGCGTGGGTGGCGCTGGCCGCCGGCGTTCTGCTCGTCTCGGGGGCCGGCCTCGCGGCCCGGGCCGACGATTGCGACGGCTGCGATGCAAGCCGCTGGGATCGGTTCTGCTCGTGGTGCAGCGGAAGCAATCGGTGCCATCGCTGTCACTACCTCCGTTCGGCCTGCCGCTGCTACCGCGGCGTGAACGGCGGCTACGGTGGATACGGCGGCGCTTACGGCGCCGGCGCCGGGTATGGCGGCGGGTATGGGATCGGTTACGGCGGTTCGGTTTACGACGTGCGCGATGCGCAGGCCTATTCGGCCCAGGGATACAACATCCCGATCGCAGTGCCGCTGGCGCCGGTCGTCAAGCAGACGTACAACTACGGCTGGGGGCTTCCCTCGTCCCGGCTGACGCGCGTCGGAATGCAGTACACTCAGTGGTACCCCGACGTACCGTTCTCGCAGACCGGCGGCTATTTGCCGGCGGGAACGAATCCGCCCGTTTACCAGCCGACCGATACGACCCAACAGGGCTTCTACTACGTGCACGCCCCGCGCTGGGGCCGCTACGGAACGTGGTGAGATGCGATCGAAGCCGATCGGCGAGCCGGGGGTGTCAGCCCCCGGATCGAACGTCACTGAAGCGCCGATGACGAGCGATTGCGCGTCGAAACGAATCGTCGAACGACTGCGACGCAATCCGGGGGCTGACACCCCCGGCTCGCCTGCGCGGAATACATAAAACGCCAGCAGCCCGGCTGTTTCGAAACAGCCGGGCTGCTGTGTTTTCATTCGAGCGACGCTCAGGTTACTGCGGCCGCGGCGGGCTGCCGAACGGTCCGAGCTCGTTCCAGCCGTAAGGCATCGACGTGAGTGGGGCGTTCGGCCCGTTGCCGTTCGCGCTGGCGAATGGACTGACGTAGAAGGCGTCGGTGATTCCGGCGAACGGGTTGTTCGGTCCGAAGGCGTCGGAGTTGCCCGTCGGAGCCAGCATCAGGCGGAACGTGCTCTGCCCGATTCCCGGATACAGGAAGGCGTCGGCGAGCGGGGTGGGCCCGACCGGCGGCAAACCGAAGCGACCGCCGAGACGGGTCGCGTTGCGGTTGCGTACACCGCCTGCGGCGAACGGTCCCGCAGGGGTCTGAGTCGTGTCGCGAGATTTGAACACGGCTTCGGCGTTGTTGTAGAAGGCCCCGGCATTGGGCAGCGCGACGCCGTTGATGGTGTTGTTGTTGTTGAACGGATTGAGGGCCTGGATCGAATCGTACGTATTGTTCTGGAAGACCAGGTCGAGGCGTGCGAGCGGATCGCCGCGGTAGGTGGTGACGGCGAAGTTGGTGGCATCCCAGGTGCCGGCCGTCGTCAGCGGATCGACCGTCGAGACGAACGAGTCGATATAGACGTCGTCTCCCTGGTTGCCGTGGAAGATGTTGCCGGTGATCGTGGCGCCGACGCCGCTGCGGCCTTCGCCGAAGAACCCGCCGTCATCCGTGAAGCCGTAGCCGCCGCCGCTGGTCCCGACCCGCAGCACCAGACCCGTCGTCGGCGAGGGACTGTTGAAGCCGTTGCCTTCGACGCGGTTGTCGGTGAACGTGAAGGTCAGGGTCGGCGACCGGTTGACCGCACCGTCGGCGTTCATGGGCACGGCGAGCGATGCGTGCTGATCCTGGGTCAAGGACGCGGTATTGACCACGAGGACCCCTTCCAGCAGGTTGCCGACGATCAGGTTCTGGCTGAGGGTGACGGTGGAGTCGAAGGCGTTCAGGATGTCGACGCCGCGACCGGCATTGTCGCGAATCGTATTCTGAGAGGCGCTGACGGTGAACGGAAGAATGTTGACCGGCCGCATCTCGATCCCGTCGCCGTCGCCGATGTTGGCCAGGGCGCGGTTGTCATGAATGAAGTTGTTGTTGATGACGCCGTTGAAGAACGTCGTGCTGTCGATATCGATACCGCCGGCGCCATTGCGGCCGATCTCGTTGAAGCCGATGAAGACGCTGCCGGGGCCGTTGATGTCGATACCGAGTCGGCCGTTGTCGTTGATGGCGTTGCCCTCGTTCGGGTCGAACGTCGAGCCGATGACCAATCCGAGGACGGAGCCGTTCAACTGGATGCCGTTGAGGGTGTTGTTGGAGATCTTGTTTCCCGACCAGGTTCCGGTGATGAACCGCAGGTCGGTCGCCGTCGTGGCCTGTTCGTTGGTTTCGATTCCGTTCGCACCGTTGAACGAGATGTCGTTGTGGAGGATGTCGACCGCGAGGCTGGCGTCGGCCTGAACGAAGAGGTTCACGCCGTCCCCCGCGTTGCGCTGGATCGAGTTGTTGCTGATCGTGTAGTCGTTCGTGTCGTTGGGGCTGGCGCGGGCCTGAAGCTCGATCCCGTCGCCGTTGTTGTGGTGGATCGAGTTCGTGTCGATCACGATGTTGTCGACGGTCGCTTCGTCGCGACGGATGAACTGGATTCCGTCGCCGCCGTTGAAGGCGATGAGATTATGGCTGATGGTGACGTTCGCCATCGTCGCCCGCTGGTCGACGATCCCGAAGATCCCGCCGCCGACGTTGGCGAACGCGTTGCTCGAATCGTCGCCGATGGTGTTGCCGTCGATGATGCCGGAGGTGATGACCGGGTCTCCATCCGTCACGTTCGTCGAGTGGCCGAGGTGAATGTCGAAGGCCTGGCCGAGGTAGACCGTCGCATCCTGCGACGGATTGGCGGTTTGAGTTCCGGTGACGATGTTCCGCCGGAGCTCGATCGTCCCCGTGCCGTGATCGTTGTGGATGTAGGCCAGGGCCGCACCGTGGTTATTGCGGAAGATGTTGTCGTTGGCGATCAGGTTGAGGGTTCCGCTCGTGCCGTTGGCGATGACCCCGAACCCGCCGTTGTCTTCGATGACGTTGTTCCGCAGCGTGAGATTCGTGTTGCTGTCTCGTGCGAACAGCGTCACGCCGTTCAGCAGGTTCCCGCTCATGGTGCTGTCGTTGTCGAGCAGGTCGATATCGAGATCGGCGTTGTTGCCGATGATGCTCACGCCGTTCAGGTTGTTTCCGTCGAACGTGCTGTGCTGGATGATGAAGCTGGCGACCGACGCGTCGGCGTTCAGGCGGAAGCCGTCTCCGAAGTCGGGATCGCCGATGTCGCGACCGTTGTTCTTCGACCGCACGCGGTCGAACAGGCCGACGAGGCTCGAGTTCGTGTCGAGGGAGATCTCGATGCCGTTCCGTCCGTTGTCGTTGGTGTCGATGTCGCGGGCGATGACGTTGAAGTTGGCCGAACCGCTGCCGTTGAGCGAAATGCCCGTCAGGTTTCGCGAACCGTCGAAGCGATCGATCCGCAGTTCGAGATCGCCGCCGATGTTGTCGATGCGGAGCCCTTCGGAGCCGTTGTCGACCACGTTGACGTCGAAGATCCGGCCGCTGCCGGTGGCGTTGACGAGGGCGATGCCGGCGTCGGCCGCGGCACGTTCGCGGATGTTGTTGATGTTGAAGTCGACGATGTTCGAGCCGGTGATCCCGTGCCGCCCGGCGTCTTCGATGGTGAAGCCCGAGACTTCGTTGTGGCTGGCGAGGGTCACGACGTCACCCGTGTGATTGGTGAGCCGCGGGAGCGACCCCGGGCTGTAGCCCGGCAGGAGGTAGGTACCCTGCTGCGAGGTGAACATGTGCTGCACGCCCTGGCCCAGGAGCCGCTGCCAGTCGCTGAGCGTGACGCCGTGGTCGTACCTCTGCGACGACCCGTTGCCGCGATTGACGAACACGATATCGTAGTGCTGCGCGGGATTGGTGGGGAGGAAATTGAGGGGATGTTCGACGGTTCCGTCGCCGCCGGCAGGCGCGCTGTTGTCGACGTGCAGCACGAGGATCGGGGTCCCGGCCGCTCCGCCCGCACTGCCCGACACTCCACCGGTCCGCGTCGCCGTGATGAAGTCGTTGTAGACCTCTTCGTAGACCGCGATGCGGTACTGACGTTCGACCTGCTGATAGAGCCGGTTCTGCATCGGCATCCGCTGGAACCATTTGGGAGACTCGCCGGTGCCGTAATACCAGGTGAAGGCCCCCATGACGTTCGTGCCGAACAGCCGGTCGTTGGTCACCGCGACCTGGGCCCAGAAGTCCTGCGTGATGAGCGTTTCGAGGCGGGCGCGCCAGCCGTAGGCGGCGCCGGTCCCTTCTCCCTGATAGTAGTAGCCGCCGATATAAGGCCGGATCCCCCGATCGCCGATGCCGGGGAGCAGCCCCCCGATCTCGAAGTCGCCTCCCTTGAGGGGCGTGCTGTACTGCGTGGTGCGGCCGATCCCGATGAAATTCATGAAGAAGTTGTTCTGCCCGTTGAGCGACTGCCCGAGCACGTCGCGGTCGTCGTTGGTGGGCATGTAGCCGTTGGCGCGGACGTCGATGTACGTCCCCAGCGACTCGAGGCTGATGCCCATCTGGTCGTACTTGCGCTTGCCGGTGTTGTCGTAGTCGTACCAGACCGACCCGCCCCAGATGCGTTCGTTGTCTTCGTCGAGCCAGCGCATCCCGACGCCGGCGTTGGCCGCGACGTCGCCGAGATACGTGACGATCCCGCGCGGGTTCAGGAAGAAGATGAGTTCGTCGGGCTCGACGACGATCGACTGGAAGGCGCCGAAGGTCTGAAAGCCCTTCGAGTAGCCGACCCCGTCGCCGATATCCGATCGGAGCTGGATGTTGCGCGGCCCGAAGATGTCGTACGAGCCGGGCGAGCTGGATCCGGACGGACCTTGCGCGAAGAGCGGACTGGTGATGGATCCCATGAACAGGATCGCCAGACAGACGCTCACTCTAGCCGTTTTCATGTACTGCTCCAACCGGATGCCAGGGATACGAGCATTCATTGTGGGATGGAATCTAACGAGTCGTTTTGGCAGGGGGCGCGGCGGCCGCGGCGGGTTTGCGCGCAGGCGCCTTGGCGGGGGGAGTCGCTTTCGCTTCGGTGGCCTTCGGGGTGGCTTTCTTGCCGTCCGCGTAACGCGCGGTCAGCTCGGCCAGCACGAGGTCGGTGATGTCGTCGGCACCGCTGTTGCAGACGACCGAACTGCTGAGCTTCTGTTTGGTCTTGTTCAGGTCCTGCGTGGTCATGGCGTCGCGGCTGAACTGCATGATCAGCGTGTAACCGTTCGTTTCGGCGAACTCTTTGAGCATCTGCGTGATTTCGAGGTAGACCGTGCGGATGATCTGCGCGTCTTTGCGCTCGAGGGTCTTCTTCGAGCTGGCCTTGTGCGCCTCGAAACGGGTCGACAGCGAGATGTACTTGCTTTCGAGCTCGACGTACTCGGGACTGCCGGTTTCGATCTCGCTGCTCTTCATTTCCTCGGTGATCTTGTTCGCCTGTTCGACGATCGCGCGGGCCTTGGCGTCGGCCTCGCTGAAGGCCTCCTTGAGCGGTTGCCTGAGGTCGTCGAGCTTCTTGTAGTTCTGCAGAACGTGCTCCAGATCGACGAACGCGATTTTGGTGGGGAGGGCGGCGGGACGACCCGGGGCGGCTGTTCCCTGCCGGCCGGCGTAGGTCGACAGGCACAACACGCCGATGACGGCGGCGATCGCGGCGAACTGGATGCGAAATCGTTTCACGGAAACCGGCCTCCGAGGGACGAAGGATGCGAACTGTTGCGATTCGAAGTGTTGTGATTCGAACGGGCGCGAAGTCTGCGACGCAAGATGGTCGCAGACGCGTCGGGATGTGAAGCTTGAAATGTCGAGAGGGGGAGTTGAGGGCGGGGTATATGGCAGAGATCTCCGAATGCGTCAATAGGGAAAACCTCGAAAATCGACGCGTAGAACGTTCTTTTCGGAAATATCCGCAGATTCGCGAGGTCTCGACCGAGCGCCCTCGCTCGTCGGATCGCACGAGCTGATGCGGTTCCAAGGCGAGTGAAACGCGAAATGAGTCCTATGTGACCTATAGGACTTATCTGCATGGGCACGCTGGCGAACGATCCGGGCGCCGGTTGATCAGGACCGAAAAGCCGCCAAGGACCGGAAAATGACCTATGCTTTCCTCAACCGAGCGCGGCGGCGCATGTCGTGCCGATGTGCGCTTCGGCAAGCGCTTCGCAGAGGAGCCACAGGCATGGCGGGTGACCCCTGGAGCCGTCCGACGCTGGACGACCTCAAACGCGTGCTCGAAAGCATCGAGCCCTCGGAAGAACCCCACGACCGCGAATCCGAGCGGATCGAGCTGTCGGTTCCGGCCGAGATCTTCACGGCGCGCGGCAACCTGGTCGCGGCGATGACGCGCGAAATCAGCCGCACGGGCATCGGGTTCATGCACAAAGGCTCGATTTCGCCGGGGGAAGTCCGCGTCAAACTCTCCAGCGACACGCGCGAATTCGAATACCGCGTTCGCCTCGAATGGTGCCTGCCTTGCGAAGGGGGCATGTTCCTGAGCGGCGGCCGATTTCTCGGGAAATCGTCGTGAGCCGTGACTGGTGACTGGTGACTGGTTGACTGGTCATTTAGCCGCGTGAGCTTGCTCTGCGCGCGTTCGCGCAGGTTTTGCGCCGACTTCGATTGCGACGAAAACGCGCACGGCAAGCCGGTGCGGCTAAATCGTCGGATTTGGCGCTTGGGCGCTGTGTGACGGATTTTGCGCTTGCCGGGGCGGTCTGCGTGCGATACGATGCTCTTGACGCATACTGATTGCATCTGCGCGCTCCCGTCACGTTCGAAACGATGTCGCTCGCGAACCTCACCCGCCGCGGAACGACTCTGGTCGTGATGGCCGGCTATCTGCTGGCCGCCACGGTCTCGGGGATGTTCCACAATCACGGCGGCGGCTCCTGCGGCGGAGAACAGTGCGGAACGCGGAATGCGAAGTGCGGAGTCGCCAGTGGCTGTGGCGCTCATCGCGGGCATGCGCATCATCATGGCGGCGCCCACTCGCACGGTGAGAGTTGCGAGCATGCGGCTGGGCATCGGCACGAGTCGGATGAAGCGACGAATTGCGCCGAAAAGCCTGCCGGCCGGTCAGGCAATCCCGGGCCGTGCGGGCACGAGCCGCTGCATCACGACGACTGCGACGCCTGCCGGTTTCTCGCGCAGCATTCGGTCGTCGCTCCGCGCTTCGAACTGGAACTGACCGAAACCGTTGCGCCGCTGACTTCCGAGGCGGCGCCGGTGTTCGTTCCGGCGATCGTGGCCGATGCGCATCCGGCTCGCGGTCCCCCGCAGGCGGCCTGATTCGCCGCAGTGCGCCGGCGACGGGGTCGAACGATCGGAAAAGCCGATCGCCTTTTCCGCGTCGCCGAAGGTGGACCAGTTCGTTCGTGCCCCGGCATCGACGGAAGTCCATCCGCGCCACGCTCCATCGGCTGCGCCCATCGCATACGAACCGTTCATGGCGGTCGGATTCCGTGTCCGGCCGCGCGCGATGGAACGACAGCCGGTCCCGGCGAACGCTTCATCTTGCCGCGTAACGAGTTGAACTTCATTCGGAACAGCGGATTTCATTCGTCGGCAGCGAAAGACGGTGCTTTCGCAACGACATTCGCCTCGGCCTGTCTCAGGTCCTGCGGCGTTTTCATTCGATATTCATCTTCAGGAGAGATTCGAATCATGCGTACCAGAAGGCGTGGATTCACGCTCATCGAACTATTGGTGGTGATCGCGATCATCGCGATCCTCGTGGCGCTGTTGCTGCCGGCCGTGCAGCAGGCCCGCGAGGCGGCCCGCCGCACCCAGTGCAAGAACAACCTCAAGCAGATCGGCATTGCGCTGCACGGCTATCACGAGCAGTTCGACAAGCTGCCCCCCGGCTGGATCGGGGTCACCGCCGGCAAGCTCGATATTTACGGAACGAACGGCTGGGGCTGGGCTTCGAAGATTCTGCCGCAGATGGAACAGGGAGCGCTCTACAACGCGATCAATTTCAACGTTTCGATCGCCGACCCGCTGAATGCGACCGCACGAACGACGATCATTCCGAGCTTCCGCTGCCCGTCGGACATCGGCGAGCAGAAATGGACGATCGCCGACGAAAACGGCGTGGCGCTGGCTCAACTGGCCACAGCCAATTACGTCGGGGTCTTCGGTGTCTCGGATATCGATGACTGCGTCGACGGCGATGCGACGAACTGGCCGCTCCCCACCAGGTTTCCGCAATGCGGTGGGGAAGGGGCGTTCTTCCACAACAGCACGGTCCGCTTCGCCGACATGACCGACGGACTCAGCAACACGTTCCTTGCCGGCGAGCACAAGTCGAATCCGAAACTCGCGCCGCCGTGGTTTTCGACGTGGGCCGGCGTCATTCCCGGCGGCGACGACGCCATCGTCCGCATCCTGGGAACGACCGATCACACTCCCAACAGCCCCGCCAATCACATCGACGATTTCAGCAGCCACCACACGGGGGGAGCGCACTTTCTCTTCGGCGACGGGAGCGTGCGGTTCATCGGCAGCAGTATCGATATGGCCAAGTACCAGACGATGGCCACCCGGGCCGCCGGCGACATCACGGGCGAATTCTGATCGCCGAACATCTCGGGCGCCATTCGAAAGGCGGGCCGCAAGCGGCACCCGGCGAAACGCAAACCAGGGGACGGTCGATTGAAATCATCGGTCATCATCCATCGACATGCGACCGGTTTGCGTTTCGCCGCCGAGCTTGTTCGGCGCGTTGGGGACCAGCGCCAACCGGGCTTGGAGGATCATCGCCGAGCCGATATTCTCGACGTATGAGAGAAATCGGCAGCGTGACGACGGAACGGGAAGCGCAGCGTCTGGTCGACGCCTTGCTGGCGCAGGGGATCAAGTCGCAGATCGATCCGTCCGGCGCCGGCTGGTCGGTGTGGGTCTACGACGAAGACCGCGTCACCCTTGGCCGGTCGATCCTCGAGCGTTTCCGGGCCAATCCCGACGATCCGGCCTTCATCGATGCCGGGGCCCGCGCCGAAAAGATTCGCACCGAGACCGCCGCGCGCGAAAAGCAGGCCCGCAAGAACATCGTCGATGTCCGCAGCCGGTGGACGAATGCGGCCTCGGCCGGCAACCCGCTGACGATCGCCCTCATCCTCATTTCGGTCGCCGTGGGCCTCATGTCGAGATTCGGCTCCGACCTTGCGGATGATTCGCTCGTCGTCAAGCTGTTTTACGTTTATGACCCGGCCGATCCGAAGAGCCGCGACCTCTGGAGGATCATCAGCGATCCGTCGAATGACGAGGGGCGCGAGCTGTGGCGGCTCTTCACGCCGATCTTCATCCATTTCACGCCGATGCACCTGCTGTTCAACATGATGGCGCTGCACGCCGAGGGAAGCATCATCGAGATGCGCCGCGGTACGCCGCGCTTCCTGATGTTCGTGTTGTTCCTGGCGATTGCGTCGAACACCGCCCAATTCCTCTGGAACGGCCCGGCGTTCGGCGGCATGTCGGGGGTCTGTTTCGGGCTGTTCGGTTACGTCTGGATCAAGAGCCGCTTCGATCCGGGGTCCGGGATCTACATCAGTCCCGGCAATGTGATGATGATGCTGTTCTGGCTGGTGCTGTGCATGACGGGCAGCGTCGGCCGCATCGCGAACGCGGCTCATCTCGTCGGCCTGATCGCGGGCGTCGTCGTGGCGGGGGTGCCACTCGTCCGGCGGCAACTGATGGGGCGTTGAGCGCAGTGCGGTCTCGAAAACCTTCGGATGCCGTGGGGCTCGAATCGTCATGACTGATCGCGGCCCCACCGAAGACCGCGCAAGCGTCACGGCGCATCGCGCGCAAGCGGCCTGCAAAGCGGCTTACTTCTGCGCCTGGCTCGTGTTTCTCGCCGCGGGGGTCGTGCGGCTGTCGATCGACGATGAGTCGACCGATTTCTTCCAATCGCTGCTGGCGGCCGATGTCGACACGCTGGTCTACCTGTTCTGGCTGGTCGTCGCCCCGCTGGCCTGGAATATGGGGCGCGTATTGCTGGTGGTCGGCATTGGTGGTCCGACGGCGCTGGGGATCATCTGGCAGGCATGGATGGCCAAAGTTGCGGCGGCGACCCGCGGCTCGGCCGCTCGTGCGGTCTGGTTATCGATCTTCGTGGCCGGCGTCTCGCTGGGAACGAGTTTCCGGCTCAGCCTGCCATCCGAACATCTGCTCCCGGCTTATCAGCATGATCCCCCTTACCACGACGAATACAGCTATCTGCTTCAGGCGAAGACGTTTCTGGCGGGCCGGTTGTCGTTTCCCAGCCACGAAGCGGCGACCCTGTTCGATCAGATGCACGTCGTGAATGAAGGGCGGTTCGCGAGCCGCTACTTTCCCGGCACCGGTCTCTGGATGGCTCCGTTCGTTGCGATCGGACACCCGTGGTGGGGGCACTGGCTGGCCGGAGCGCTCGTGGCGGTGCTGATCTTCTGGTGCGGCCGCGAACTGGCCGGAGACTTCGCCGGGTTTCTCGCGGGGCTGCTCACCGCCCTTTCGCCGGGAATGGCGCTGTTTTCGAATTTGCTCCTGGCGCATCATCCGACGCTGGTGGGACTGGGGCTGTTCCTCTTGGGTTACCTGCGCGGATTGCGGCTCTCGAGCATCGGCTGGGGGCTCGCCGCTGGCGCCGGTCTTTGCTTTGCGGCGCTCTGTCGGCCGATGACCGCCGCCAGCATCGCTCTTCCGTTCGGCGTGCACCTCGTGTGCTGGTCGATCGCGACAGGCGCCGGCATGAAGAATGCCGCCGAGCGGATCGGGCGCTTCAAGGTTCTCGCGGCGATCGGCGCTCCGCTTTTGGCGGGTGGCGCCTTCATGCTCGTTTACGATCACGCGATCACCGGCGATGTGTGGAAGACTCCCTATAGTCTCTATACCGATGTCTACACGCCGCGCCACGTTTATGGTTTCTACAATGTCGACCGCGGCGAGCAGCGGGTCGGACCGAAAACGATCGACAAGTATGACCGCTGGGCCGCAAATCTGACGCCGCGCCTCGCCGCGCGCAATGCCGCCGAACGCCTGCTGTTCAGCTGGCAATGGACGCTCGGCTGGATTCCTCTGACGCTGGCGCTGGTGGTCGGGCTGGGGTGGTGGCCGGCGCTTTCGACCGGGACGCGCCTGATCCTGGTCGCGATCGTGTCATTGCATCTGGCGCACGTGCCGTACTGGTTCGTCGGAATTCGAGGGCACCACTACGTCTTCGAGTCGGGGCCGCTGTGGCTCTTGTGGCTGGCGGTCGTCACGGTTCGGGCTTTCGGCGCCTGGCAGGCGGAGCGGCGGTGGTGGATGGCGGCCTGGTGGCTGGGGCTGGTGGCGTCGGCCTTAGCCCTCGATTACTCCGTCCGCAGCGGCCGCTGGTCGCCGCCGCTCGACCGCGCGCTGCTGATGGAGGTCGAATTCGGCCGACAGAGGCATGGCGAGTTTCGAACGCTGGTCGAGCAGACCGCCCGACCTCGACCGGCGCTCGTTCTGGTCGAGGACGATCCCAAGGATCGACATGTCGACTATGTGACGAACGATCCGGCCCTCGACGGAGATCTGCTGATCGCGCGTTACCTGCCGGAAACGGTTCCGCTCGAAGAGGTCCGCCGGATGTTTCCGGGCCGAACGCTGTTTCTCTTTCATGCGAAAGAACGACAGCTGGAACGACTCACCGAGTAGGGTGGGCTGCGCCCGCCGCGGAGACGCTCATCGGTCTCTACGCCTCTTGCTTAATGTGCAGCGCGGGCCGCAAGCAGCCCGGCGAAACGCACACCGGGGCACGGTCGAAGCCAATTCGACGGCGCCACGACCAATCGCCGTACGATCGCTTTGCGTTTCGCCGCCGAGCTTGCTCGGCGCGTTCGAACGTGAAACGAAAAACCGATGCGATAGGTAGACAGCCATGCGGAGAGCGCCATCCGAGCGCAAAAAAACCGGGCTCTTGCGGCGGAATCCGTCACAAGAGCCCGGTTGATCTTCAGACTACGATCAGGCCATACTAAGACTAGGCCGGTCCGGCCGGGACCGTGTTGGACGGCGGCGGCGGCGGCGGCATCGTTTCGGCACCACCGGTGGCGCCACCCGTGCTGGTTCCGCCACCCGGGGCGGCGCACGACGGCGCACAGCTCGAACCGCACGAGGCGGCCGGAGCACAGCAAGAAGCGGCGGGAGCACAGCACGACGCGGCGGGAGCACAGCACGTGGCAGCCGGCGCACAGCAAGTCGCGGCCGGGGCACAGCAGCTCGACGAGCTACCGCACGAATTGCCAAACGAGTTGCAGCTCGACCGGCAGCACTTCACTTTGCAGCACTTCGGCCGGCAGCAGCTACTGGCGTCAGCGCTGCTCACGGCGAGGCTGACGGCAGCGACGGCCACGGCCGCCAGCGACAACAGCTTACGAGTCATTGCGATTCCTCCTGAGTGAATTGAAACGTTTCCACATACACACTGAACGGTACTTTAACCATCCACCTTGACGTCGACAACGATGGAATTAAGACCCCCCGGTTCCGGACCTAAGGCGTCTTTTCTTCGATTCCGTCACGCAACCCGATCGGGACGACGGAACCGGTCACGCGGAAACTACCCCGCCGCGTGTCATAACGCACGGTAGAATAGCAAACAGCACTTTGTTGTCAAATCAAAACCGGAAAAACTTCCCCTGTCGGCCGGATTTCGCGATGACGCGCCGATTCGCTATCTTGCAGCGCAATCGCGGCCTGAAATCCGGAGATCGACACCCCCGGCTCCGCCGGCATCAATTCAGTGTCTGATTCCAAGCTGCAGTAGAACTTTTACAGGAGAGTCGCCGCCGTGTCATTGCGATCGCCTGTTTCCGACGCCGCTGGCTCTTCCCGACGATGGGACGTACGAGGTCGATCGCTCGATTTCGCGCAGGGGCCGCTCTTCATGGGGATCGTCAATGCGACCCCCGACAGTTTTTCGGACGGCGGACGTTTCGACGAGCCTGACGCGGCCGCGGCCCACGCCCTGAATCTGGTCGAGCAAGGCGCCGACATCATCGACGTCGGTGGCGAATCGACCCGCCCCGGAGCCGAGCCCGTTTCGCCCGAAGACGAGCTGCGCCGCGTCGTGCCGGTGGTTCGGCGGATCGTCGAGAACTCCCCGGTGCTGATTTCCGTCGACACCACCAAGGCCCTCGTCGCCCGCGAGGCGCTGGCCGCGGGGGCCCACATCGTCAATGACATTTCCGGCCTGACGTTCGATCCGGAGATGGCCCGCGTTTGTGCCGACTCGTCCGCCGGCGTCGTCTGCATGCACATCCGCGGCACCCCCCGAACGATGCAGGACGATCCGCGCTATGACGACGTCGTGGCGGATGTCTGCGGGTTTCTGAAGGGGCGACTGGAGGAGCTCGTCCGTCAGGGAATCGCCCGAACCCGCATCGCGATCGATCCCGGCATCGGATTCGGTAAAACCGCCGAGCACAACATCGATCTGCTCTCGCACGTCGATCGCCTGCACGAGCTGGGTCGGCCCGTCTGCATCGGTCACTCGCGCAAGCGGTTCCTCAAGCGGCTGCTGGGGCGGCCGGTCGACGAGCGGCTGTTCGGCACGGTGGGCGTCGCGGTCGCGATCGCTCTGCAGGGAACGGAGATCATCCGCGTCCACGACGTGACCGCCGCCCGCGACGCGATCGTCGCCTGCCGGGCGATTCTCGAATGGAATCGCCCGCCCTCTTCGTCGGCGCCGCACCATTAGCCGAGGCGGGAATCGAAGTACCGCATGATTCAGCGGGAAAACCGGGGTGTTCGCAGGCAGGCGCTGCACCAAGCGATGCACGCCCTGCCGAAAATGCCACTTCGGCAGTCCAGACCGGACCGGACGTCGACCCCGATCTGATCCGCCTCGTCGAAGCGTGGCCGACTCTCTCGGCCGCCGCCCGGGCGGCCGTTCTGACGATCGTCGATCAATCCCTCGTGTCGCCGGGGCGACAGTGAACCAGTGTCGCCGGGGCGACACGAGGGGCGAGCAAGCCCCCCGGCATCAATGACACGTCGAAGGAGAATTGTGATGGCGGGGCGACCCCGAGCGAAACTGCAGGCAGCCGAAGCCTTGAGGGACAGGGCATTCGAGGACACGAAGGCCATCCGAGCGCTGACACCCGAGTCGTACCGCGGCCAGCCAACGGAGGCGGACGATGAGATTACGACAGCATGGAAGGAAGCGCGCCGGTGCGCGGCCGAGTATTTCTTTGCGCTATCCGATCTGTGCGGTCGGCTCGAAGCCAAGGTCGAAGCGATCGAGCTTGCCGGGCCGGGAGTCAGTTGGCGCAATCGCCATTCCCGCCAGGCGAACGACGAGAGCGAGCAGGGGGGCGACGACGAGGCGCAGCTCGACGCGAGGGACGACGCGAGCGAGGGGACGGACGCGGCAAGGGACGTTACGGGTCCCATCCAGCCGATTCCGCCGTCAGAAACTGAACCTCACCCCCCGGGCGCGCAGGCGCAGCCATAGAGACTTAAGTCTCGTTCACGCAGCTGGCATCACGGAAATCGTTTTGGGTCCCATAGGAGTTTGCCGTGCCGAGCGCGTACGAAGATTGGATCCTGAACTTTCAGCCGATCCCGATTCCCGGGCGTCCGGCGGCTGCGCCGGCACCGGAAGATCTCCTGCCCGACCTGCGGACGAACATGGAGCGGGACTATCCGCTGGGGTACAAGCCGAAGACGGCGGAAGAACTGCAGTGGACGAACCCGAACTACACGATGGAAGGTCCGGGCGATGAGGCCGGTCGGCTTTCGGGAGAGTACGCCTCGGCTCGGGCGGATCAGATCTCGCCTCCGATTGGCGGGTCGATTCCGTACCTGGCGCCGTTCATGCGCGGCATCGTCGGTGCGGCTCGCACGACGCAGCAGACGCTCGCCATGCCGCTGAACCTTGTGCCGGGCCTCGGCGACGTTTCCGGGGCCGTGCTCGACGAGCAGCGGGCCTACGACACGGCGTACCAGCGTTCACGACAGGCTCCCGAGTCGACCGGGGAAGAGTTCGTTCGGAACCTCTCGCAAGGGGTCGCCGAAATCGCCGGGCTGGGCAAGGTGCTGAAGGCGTTCGGCCTGGGGGCGAAAGCGTACATGACGGCGATCGGGACGCGGACGTACGACACGAGCTTGAAGCAGGCGAAGGAGTCGGGCCTCGACGAACCGGCGGCGCAGCAATTTGCGGTCGTGAACGCCGCGACGGAAGTCGGCACCGAATCACTCGGGCGGATGCTCGGCGTGGGTGCTCTCGCGAAGCTGTTCCCGGGTGGATCGGCTAAGTCCGCCCTCGGCGGGACGTTCGCCGAGCTGATGAAGACGGGGGGAGGCGAAGCGGTCGAAGAGGCGGTGACGCAGCTCGTTCAGAACGGGAACGAGATGTATCACAGGATGCGCCCGGTGACGGCGGAAGCCCTGCTCGACGGGGTTGGCATGGCCTCGGCCGTCGGGTTCGGCGTCGGTACGGCGGTCGCCGCCCCGAGTGTGTACAAGTCTCGCGGCCTGCGTCGCGAGGTCGCCGAGCAGCGGATGGCCGACCAGCAGAAGTTGCTCGACCAGAACGTGCAGAATGTCGAAGCCGAGCGGCGCGCGTCGCGCATGGCCGGGGCGACGGAAGAGTACTCCGAAGTCAAGAAGCGGGCGGCCGAGTGGTTGCAGACCGCGGACCCCGAAGTCATCGACCGCATCGCCCAACTGGGAAACGGCCCGTCGCGGCGAATATTCTCCGAAGCGGCGGGGATCGACCGCGGCAAGACGCCGGGCAATTCGGCGCTGCGTCAGCAAATCGTCTGGGCTGCCCGGGAATGGCAGGCGAAGCCGCGGGCTCTCCCCGGTTGGAAGGGGCGGAACGCGGTCGAAGAGTCGATGCTCGTGCGCGACGTGGCGCAGGCGAACGATCTCGATCCGCACGAACTGGCCGACCGCGTGCAGCATGTCGTGCAGGAGGACGAAACCGAGTGGGACATGCGCCGGCAGGTGCAGGACGAAATCACGCAGCACTACGGCACTCTCTCCCCGAGCGAGCGGAAGCAACTCGCGGAAGGGGATGAGGATTCCGTGGGACGGCTGGGACGGTTCGACGAGTTCGTAACGCGGTTCGGTCCCGAGTCGGGAATCACGCCCGACATGGTGCGGGATGTCATCGCCAACGGCATTGGACCGAAGCCGACGATCGACAGGCTGCGGATCGAAGAAGCGGCCCGGGGGATGCAACCGCGGTCGGAGACGCGTGGCGAATCTGAAGACGCGACGGCGCCGGCGAACCAGCTGACGGAAGTCGCCCCGGGGGTGATGTTCGCACCGGGAAAACCGCAGCACGATCTCGAAACGATCTACCGCAGCATCCCGGGCTCGAACCTGCCGGAGCTGATGCGGAAGCTCGAACCGGGTGCCGACAGCGGTGCGCTTGTGACGTTCAATGAACTGCGGAAGCAATCGAGCCTCGACAAGAAATCGTTCGACACGATCGCGATGGAGCTCGCCCGGCGCGGCGTGCTCTCGCTGCACGCGCACGACTACGTCGGATCGCTCACGGAAGCCGAGCGGGCGGATCTCGTGAACGGCAAGTACATCGGCGCCGCGATCCGGCAGAAGCCGCAAGGTGGTGCCTCCTACTCCCCGGCAACGCAGAATGCAAACCCGGCGCACGTCGGCGGCGGGCTGTTCCCGCCACCCGAGCAGATCGACACGCAACACCCGACCGAATACAGCGAGCGGGTCGCACCTGGGAAAGAGACGTCGAGCGTGGCGCAGGTCGTGAAGGCGGCGAACGCTCTCGTTAAGGCGATCAGCGGCCGGGATGTCGTCTCTCGCCTCGGTCGACTGCCGAAGGCGACGCCTGGCGGTCAACCGGTCGCCGGGATGTCGAAGACGCATGCGGGCGTTCGGCGTCGCAAGTCGTACACTGCCCTGCCGGTCGAGTTCCATGAGGCGTCGCATCAACTCTACAAGGCACTCCGGCCGGCGCTCGCCGCCGATCCGAACGTGAAGGCGATCGCCCGCGAACTGCACAAGATGGGGGTGAACCTGTACGGCGATGAAGAGCCGGCGGCCGGCTATGCGGAGGAAGGCTTCTCGGAGTTTCAGGCGCTCGTCAACACGAATATCGGCCTGGCGAAGAAGCACATGCCGGCGACGCTCGCCTGGTGGGACGCCTACGTGAAGCAGAAGCCTGGCGTTGCCAAACCGGCCGGAGAAGCCCGGCGGCTGGGGCATCTCTGGTACGCGCAGGGGATGCTCGCCCGGGCTGACGCGCAGCGGGTCACGCCGGCACAGCAGCGGGCCGACAAGCGGAAGGCGTCGCTCCAGCGGATGGTCTCGCCCGATCACCTGCGGAAGTTGTTCACGAACGCGGCACACTTCACGACCACCTGGGCGGCGAACGAAGCGGAGCGAAAGCTCGGTCGCAAGCTGCGGCCGTCCGAATCCCCCGACTACATCGGGGCGATCGGCGTCGGCACGTCGAGCGGCACGACGCAGCACTTCATCCTGAACGGGACGATCAACCCCGACGAAAGCCTGAACGGGCCGGAAACGTCCCTCAAGGCGGCCGTCGCTTCGATGAAGACGATCGACCCGAAGAAGCTGCAAAGCGTGTTCGGCCGGAAGCTCAATGCGCCGGAACTGCAGCGGCTGTTCGACTTCTACCGCAAGGCGAAGAGGACGATCGCGCTGCAGACGTCGGACAACCCGCGTGAAACCGGGATGTCGGTCGACGACGCGCAGTGGTTCATCGACAAGGTCGACCGCGAATTCCCACAGTTCGCGCAGGCTCACGAAGCGGTCAATCGCTGGTGGGATGCGTTCATGGAATACCAGACGTCGAAGGACCCGCTGTATGCCAAGGTCTATGCCGAGATTCGCTCGAAGGACCCGGGCGAGTATTCCCCGATGCAGCGGTTCTTTCCCGAGTCGGACGGGGACACGCGGCAACTCGCCGCGGCCGTGCGCAGCCGGGCACAGTGGGGGACGATCGGCGGCCGTCTCAAGGGGAGCGGCCGGCCGACGAAAGACATCCTCTCGCAAATGGCGATTCAGATGGATGCGATCACCCGGCAGGTCGCGCAGCGGCAGGCGCTCGAGGCGCTGGCCCGGCTCCGTGACATCACGCCGGATTTCGGCAACGTGATGGAGAAGATCCCCGCGGGAAAGATCCCGCAGGCGCACAACGTGAAGTCACTGCTCGAGCAGATCGAGAAGGAACTGCAGAAAGACAACCCCGATGCTGAGGTTGGCGTCTCGGGGATGGACCCGAAGGAACTGTCGCAAGCGATCCTGACGCTGTTCACCGATCAGTATCGACCTGGCGGTCGGGACCCGATCTATCCGCGCATCGACGCGGCCGGGCAACTCGAATGGAACCACGTCAACCCGGAAGTCCTCCTTTCCAGCACATTGGGATCCTAAGCTTAGAATTCCACGTGGACAAGTTGTCGCG
>JADMIO011285647.1_pt1 | contig 23779 bp, 18 predicted proteins | sample 8958161 | NCBI WGS metagenome assembly JADMIO01 (sample SAMN16585339, study PRJNA669376) | soil metagenome | isolation source: Crop rotation soil | place: USA: Cullars Rotation, Alabama | collected 2011
CCCGCCGAAGCGGTTCGTGGATGGTGACCAGCGTGGTCCGCAGGTCGCGCGCGGCCAGCATCATGATCGGCCCGCGCACGCCGCCATAAGGCGTAGCCTCGGTCAGCTGGCCGAGGAATTCGGTGTGGCCGGGGAAGTTGAAGCCGGCCCGGTAGAGCGGGGCCTTGGCGATCGGGGCGGTGACCAGGCCGGAGATCTGCCCCGACAGCGCCAGGCCGACCGCCGTCTCGATCCAGCGCACGATCGCCGGTGCGGCCGCAGGGTTGGCGCGGCCGGCGACGACCTGGGTCTGCAGCGGAATGTCCAGCACCGGGACGGCGTCGGCGAACACCCGCGCGGCCTCGTCCGCGTCGCCCACGGTGCGGATGATCGCGCCGCCCGCTGGCGACGCGGCGGCGAGCGTCTCGGCGTCGCCGATGACCATGAAAGGCAGGTCTTCGGACTGCAGCGCCTGCCAGGCTTTGACCACGATTTCCGGGCCGATTCCGGCCGGGTCTCCGAGCGTCAGGCCAAGCGGGCGCGCCTTCACCGCGTCTCTATCGAGGCCGACGTGCGCAGGTCGCGCATGTAGCGGCGCGAGATCATCGACAGCTGCTGGCCCATCAGCCGGTTCTCGATCTGGTCGTGGTTCGGCGCCTGCACGCCGCCGGCGGTGCGTCCGCAGACCATGATCAGGTGCAGGCCGACATTGGTTCGCACCGGCTGCGACAGCTGGCCGACCTGCAGGCTCTCCTGCGCCTCGCGGAACGCCGGCGCGAGTTCGCCGACTTCCGCCTCGCCGAGGTCGCCCGCGACGATGTTCTGGGCGCGGGCGGCCTGCTCCAGGTCGCTGCAGCCGGTCACGTTCGGGCGGATCGCTTCCAGGCGCACGCGGGCGGCCTCGACCTGCTGCGGCGTGGCGTTGGCGTCCAGCGGGATGGCCGCCTGCTTCAGCGACACGCGCACCGCGCCGGTGCCCGAGCGCTTGTCGCGCAGCAGGATGATGTAGACGCCGTCACGCACCTGGATCGGCGCGGAGAGCTGGCCGGAATGCAGCTGGTCGACGGTGGCCAGCACTTCGGGCGGCAGGTCGGCGCCGGTCACCCAGCCAGCGTCGCCGCCGGCGGCGGAGGACGGGGCGGCGGAGAACTGCCGCGCCACCGCCGGGAATGGCGCGCCGCGCTGCAGTTCCTGCACCAGCTGCTGGGCCCCGGACATCGCCTGGTCCATGCCCCCGGAACGGTTGGCGTCGATGAAGATCTCGCTGATCTGGTACTGCGGGCGGGTGGCCTCGGCGGCCATGCGCGCCTGCACGGCGGCGATCTGGTCCTCGCCGACGCGCACGCGGGTGCCGTAGCGGCCGCGGATCCAGCGCTGCCAGCTGATCTCGGCGCGCAGCTGGTTGCGGAAGGTGTCTGCGGCCACGCCGTTGGTGGCCAGCTGCTGCAGCAGCACATCGGCGGTGGTGTTGTTGGACCGGGCGATGTCCTCGATCTCGGAATTCACCTCGGCGTCGGTGGCGACGATGGTGAAGTGCTGCTCACGCTCGACGCGGTGCAGTTCCTGGATCTGCAGCCGCTCGTCGACCAGCGAGCGCAGCGCCATCTGCTGGATCTGCGGCAGGTTCTCCTGCGTCGGCTGGATGCCGGCGGTGACGATCAGCAGCCGCATGCGCTGCAGCACGTCGTAGCTGGAGACGATGTCGGTGTTGACCACCGCCACGACGCTCTCCGACAGCTGCTGCGGCGGCGGGGCCGGCGGCTCGGCGGCGGGGACCGTTGCCGGGGCGGCGGGCGCGGCCGGCAGGGTCTGCGCCAGCGACGGGCCGGCGCCGATCGCCAGGCTCAGGGCAAAGATGCCGGCCAGGCCAGCCGAAGTTCTGACGCTCAACCTCACACTCATGGCTCTATTGGATATCCGATTCACTCGCCGAGGGCCCTCGTTCGGGGCGCGCCGTCAGCGGCCGCCATACCCTGAATTGCCCAATGTGGCGAGGGTTAGGCGGATCACGACGCTCTCGGTAGGGCCGAGGGTGCGGTTGAATGTCTCGCCGTGCTTGTAGACGATCTCGATGCGGGTGCAGTCGTCCTGGTAGATCAGGCCCAGGTCGCGCTGGCGCCAGGAGCCGTCCTGCAGGTCGCGCACGCCGTAGATCGAGACGCCCCAGTTGCGCGTCAGGAAGACTTCGCCGCGGAAATCCAGGTCGTCGATCGGCGGCCCGCCGTTCGGCGGCTGGTCCTCGCGCAGGTAGCGGATGAAGCCGTTGGCGCGTGGCAGGATGATGTCGGCGCCGGCCTCGACGCGGTGGGCGGTCAGATCGTCGCGGTCGAGCCGGGTGCGGGCGAACAGGGTCAGGCCCTGCAGCGGCGTCAGTTCGCCGGCGACGATGTAGTCGCTGCGCGTGCCGCCGAGCCCGGTGCGCGTCGGGATGGTCGGGTCGTTGCTGCTGGTGAAGCTCTGGCCGACCAGGATATTGCCGCCCAGGCCGTTCGCCGTCGTCACCGTGGCGCGGCCGCCAACGTTGAGCCGGTTGCCGCCCTCATAGATGTCGAAGCCTAGCGAGCGGTTGTAGCGGAACAGGTTGGTGGCGTCGAACTCGAAGATCTGGCTGTCCTCGTTGGGCAGCCGCGGGTCGAGGTCGGCGCGGTTGCCGACCGCCAGCTGCGCGATCGGCTCCAGGACGATGCTGGTTCCGCCCACGCGCCGGTAGAACGGCCAGGTCACATCGACGCCGGCCGTCCCAAACGCCCGGCTGATCGTCGCCGTACCCGAGAACGGCGCCGGCAGGTCGCGCAGGCCGTACAGGTCGCCGCGGCCGTACAGGAACGGCGAGATGCGGATGCCGTTGCCGAAGGTGTAGGCCCGCCGCCAGTCGATCTCGCCGGTGGCCCGCGCGGAGTCCACCGAGCTCGCGCCCGGCACGCTCAACGAACCGGTGCGGGTCAGCACCACCGCCGATCCGCGCAGCCGCAGCCGGCCGCCCAGGATCGCCGTGGTCGGCTCCCAGCGGGCCTCGACCAGCGGTGCGATGGTCGGGAACAGCCGGTCGTTGTCGGTCGAGCGCAAGCCCTGCACGCTCATGGCGGCGGCGGAGAAGTAGTAGCGGTCGTCCTGGCGGGTGGTATAGACTTGGCTGATCAGCCGGCGGTCGTCGACCGCGTACAGGCCGCGCTCGGTGAACACGTTGTCGACGTCGTACTTGTCGAAGATCAGCGGTTCTGAGGTGCGCTCGGCGGTGAAGCCCCAGCGCCAGTGCTCGTCGATGGCGAACTGGCCGCGCGAGAGGATGTAGCTGCGGCTGGTCAGGTCGCCAATGCGGTTGCCGTCGTTGTCGAGGTCGCGTTCGTAGGTGTAGCCGACGCGCGCCTCGGCGTAGCCGGAGTAGAACCGCCGCCGCCAGTCCAGCTTCAGAAACGGGTTGGTGTTGGTGTTCAGCTGCAGCCGCGCGACCAGGTCCTCGGACGGGCTCAGCACCTGCAGGTACGGCTGCTCGTAGGAGAACCCGCGCACCCGCGAAGAGCTGACCAGCGGGGCCAGCAGGCCGCTCTGCTGGCGCACCTCGGGATCCGGATGCCAGAACGCCGGCAGGTACATGACCGGCACGCCCAGCACCTGGATCACCGCGTCGCGGTAGATCACCACCTGCCGCCGGCGGTCCCGCGTGACCCGGCGGGCGCGGATCGACCAGGTCGGCGGGTGATTGCCATTGTCGGCGCACACCGGGCAGGGGGTGTAGATCGCCCGGTTCAGTTCGTCGGTGGTCGGATTACGCCGCACCAGGCTGGCCGCCGCGAGCTGTCCGCCGCCCTGCAGGCGGGTGGCGAAGCCGAGCGCGAAGCCGGCGGTCATGTCGCGGTCGAGCACCACGCGGGTGGCGCTCTGCACGGAGCCGTCGATGTTGATGATGCGGACGTTGCCCTCGGCCTGCACCACGCCGGTGCCGACGTCGTAGGTCACCTGTTCCGCGCGCAGGACCCGGCCCTGGTACCGCGCCTCGACCTGGCCGCGGGCGGTGATCACATTGTTGGCGTCGTCGCGGACCACCTCGTCGGCCTCGAAGTAGAAGCCGTTCTGGCCCAGGCCGTCGGGAACCTGCGGCGGTGGCGGCGGAGAAGGCGGTCGGGGCGCCAGTGGCACCTGCACGTCCGGGGTCAAGGTGCGCATGCCGGGCGGGTCGACGCCGGCGTCGGCGCCGCCGGTCACCGGCTCGGCCAGGGCGACGGTCCCCGTCAGCACCCCGACTGCGGCGCCGGCGAGCAACGCAAGACGCAAGCGCGATGACGCCCCCCGGTCAGCCAAGCGGACTCCCCTACTCGAACCAACGCCCCGCCGGCGCATCAGCCGTCTTCCGTATAAAGCAGCAAGGTCACGCCCGACAGCAAGGCGATGGTCGGCGGGATCCACGCTGCCGCCCACACCGGGATGATCTCGGCGCTGCCGAGCGCGCTGCACAGCTGGCTGAAGAAGTAGACCGCGAAGCCCGAGGCCACCGCCAGCACCGCCAGTCCCGAAAGGCCGCCCAGCCGCGCCAGCCGCAGCGAGAACGCCGCCGCCAGCAGCGCCATCGCCGCGAACAGCATCGGACTTGCCAGCAGCGTCTGCAGCCGCAAGCGATAGTCGACGGCCGAGAAACCGGCCCGCTCGGTGTTGCGGATCACGGTCGGCAGCCGCCAGAGGTCGACCCCGGCGGGCGAGGAGAACCGCTCCAGCGCCGAGCGCTGGTCGAGCATCGACGGCAGCGACAGGGTCTCGGAGCGCACCGAGCCCTCGCCCGGCGCCGCCTCGCGCACGTCGGTCAGCCGCCACAGGCCCGGCAGCAGCGTCGCCGAGGCCGCTTCGATGCGCCGCGAGAACGTCGTCGAGCCGTCCTGGCCGACCGCGTAGACGAACACCGAAACGCCGTGCAGCCGGATCGAGCCGCCGCTGATGTCGCGGCTCTCGGCGTGGATGACGATCTGCGTGCGGTCATCGCCCTCGCGCAGCCAGACGTCGCGCGGTTCGCCGCGGCGCGCGCCCTCCATGATCTGCGCGCGCAGGTCCTCGAACTGTCCGTTCAGCTGCGAAGCCAGCGGGTTCAGCACGGTGATGGTCAGCACGCCGCAGACGAATGCGGCCGCCGTCGCCGGCAGGATGAACCGCCAGGCCGAGACCCCGGCGGCCCGCAGCGCGATCAGTTCGGAGCGGCGGTTCAGCACCACATAGGCGCCCAGGGTGCCGAACAGGAACACGAACGGCAGCAGCAGCAGGATCACCGATGGCGACTTCAGGCTCATCATGAACACCAGCCGCAGGAAGCTGACGTCGGCGCGCGCGCCGAGCGTCCGCGACAGCTCGACCAGGTCGATCAGCATGATCACAGCCGAGATCACCGCCAGTGCGACGGCGACCGCGCCCATCGTGCGTGTCAGGATGTAGCGCTCGAGCCGCCCCGCGGTGAGCATCAGGCGCCCGCCGGTCGCGGCCGCAGCGCCGGCGTCCCCTGGGGCGCTGGCAGCCGTATGCGGAACACCTGCGCCAGCGCGAATGCGATCACCGCGATCGGGACCGCATATTGCAGCACGTTCAGCCATTCGCTGCCGGCGGCCGCAGCCTGCACGCCGAAGCCGACAGTGCGGGCCAGCAGCGCCAGGGTCGCCGAGATGGCGATGCGCCGGCCGTAGCCGAAGCGGTTGAACGTCGCGCCCAGCACCGCCGCCAGCGCCATGCAGGTGAAGGCGATGTTGTACAGCGGCGTGGCCAGCCGCGAATGGCCCTCGGCCAGCATGCGCAGGCGGTTCTGCCGCTCCCAGTCGCCGCGGAAGTCGGGGAAGAACAGCTCGTGCATGTAGCGGTCGCTGAGCTTGTAGCGAACGGCGGTGTTGACGGCCATGAACGGCGACAGGTCGAGCACGTATTCGTCGAACGACAGGAAGTTCAGCACGCCTTGGCGGTTGAACTGCTGGTTGGAGCCCTGCCGCAGGATCAGCACAGGGGCGCCGTGCCGCCGCCCGACGCGCCCCTCGCGTGCGGTGACCACCGCCGCGCCGGCGCCGGCGACGCGCTGGTAGATGAACAGGTTGTGGATGGTCCCGTCCTGGTCCATCGCCTGGCCATAGACGGTCAGGCCGGGGGAGGGATGGGTGAACTCGCCCGGCCGGATCACCGTCGAGGCCAGGTCGGCGCGGACGCTGTTCAAGGTGTCGCGCATGGCCCGGTAGGACGCCGGCTGGATCCACAGGTTGATGACCAGGGCGGCCAGGGCGAGGATCGCCGCCAGCTCGATGGCCGGGGCCACGATCCGCCAGCGGTTGGCTCCGCCGGCGAAGCAGATCAACAGCTCCTGCTCGGAATGCAGGCGGTTCAGCGCCACCAGCATGGCCACCAGCACCGCCACCGGCAGGATCATCGACACCAGCATCGGCGTCGCCAGCAGGGTCACCTGGAAGAACACCAGCGGGTTCTGCCGCTGGTCGACCAGGATATCGAGCGCCGACAGGGTGCGGCTCAGGATCGCCACGCCAGTCAGCGCCAGCACGGCCAGGACGGTCGGAACGAGCAACTGGCGGAAGATGTAGCGCTCGATCAGCATATCCCGTCCCACCCGCGGGCCGCGGCGCTGGAAGGGCTGCCTTCTACACGCCGCACATCGCGCGACACAACCGCGCCAGGGCGGCGGCAATGTGGCCGCGCTTTCCTCGCGGCCAAGCGTGGACTAAGCGACGTGGCTCCACCGTTGAAGGCGCCCCCATGGATATCGAATTCACCGCCGCCGACGCGCCGTTCGGCGCGAAATCCGCCGTCGCCGTGCTCGCCTTCGAGGATGGCAAGCTCTCCGGGGCGGCAGAACAGCTGGACGCGTCGCTTGGCGGCGCGATCGTGCGGGCCATCGGCGCTGGGCGATTCGCCGGCAAGGTCGGCCAGACGCTCGAACTGGTGGCCCCGCAGGGCCTTCAAGCGTCCCGCGTGGTCATCACCGGCGGCGGACCGCAGGACAAGTTCGACGCCGACGTTGCCGAGACGGCCTTCGCGCACGCGTACCAGGCCGTGAAGGGGAGCGGCGCCGACACCCTGGCGATCCGCGCGCCGGGCGCGCCGGTGGATCAGGTCGCGCAGGCGGCCTTCGGCGTGCGCCTGGCCGCCTGGCGGTTCGATCGCCACCGCACGACCCTGTCCGAGGACAAGAAGCCCTCGATCGCCAAGGTCACCGTCGCCGTGGCCGACCCGGCCGCCGCCGTCGCCGCCTTCGCGCCGTGGAGCGCCTTGGCCGATGCGGTGATCTTCGCCCGCGACCTGGTCATGGAGCCGGCCAACATCCTCTACCCGGCCGAGTTCGGCCGCCGGGTGCAGGCGCTCGAGCCGCTGGGCCTGACCGTTGAGATCCTCGGCGAGGGCGAGCTCGAGCGGCTCGGCATGGGCTCGCTGCTCGGGGTCGGCCAGGGCAGCGTGCGCGAAAGCCAGGTGGCGGTGATCCAGTGGAAGGGCGCCTCCGATCCGAACGCCCAGCCGATCGCGTTCGTCGGCAAGGGCGTCTGCTTCGACACCGGCGGCATCAGCCTGAAGCCGCCCGAAGGCATGGAGGAGATGGTCACCGACATGGGCGGCGCCGCCGCCGTCGCCGGCCTCATGCACGTGCTCGCCGGCCGCAAGGCCAAGGTCAACGCGGTCGGCATCCTCGGCCTGGTCGAGAACATGCCCGACGGCAACGCCCAGCGGCCCGGCGACGTGGTCAAGACCATGTCCGGCCAGACCGTCGAGGTGATCAACACCGACGCCGAGGGCCGCCTCGTGCTGGCCGACGCGCTCTGGTACTGCCAGGACCGCTTCAAGCCGAAGTTCATGATCGACCTGGCCACGCTGACCGGCGCCATCATCGTCGCCCTCGGCAAGGACGTCGCCGGGCTGTTCTCCAACAACGACGAGCTTTCCGAGCAGCTGCTGAAGGCCTCGAAGACCTCCGGCGAGCAGCTCTGGCGCATGCCGCTGCCGCCGGCTTACGAGAAGAACATCGACAGCCCCGTCGCCGACATGAAGAACGTCGGCCCGCGCTACGGCGGCTCGATTACCGCGGCGCTGTTCATCCAGCGCTTCGTCAACAAGCTGCCCTGGGCCCACCTCGACATCGCCTCGACCGCGCACAAGCCGAACTCGACGATCCCGACCATCCCGTCCGGGGCGACCGGCTTCGGCGTGCGCCTGCTGAACACGCTGGTGGCGCAGAGCTTCGAGGGATGACGGCCTACACGCTGGTCCACAGTCCCTTCGCTGGACCGTCGACCTGGCGTCCGGTCGAGGAGCGGCTCCGCCGGCTTGGCCGCGCCACCTGGCGCGGGCAGGTCACCTTCGAAACGCTCCTCTCGGCGGACGAATACGAGTTCGTCGACGATGTCGACGCGGATCCCGCGACCCTGGTGGTGCACAGCGCCGCCGGCCTGTTTGCGCCGACGCTGCAGCTCCGTCCTGCCGGTCGGGTGGTCTTCGTCGACGCCATCCTGCCCGCGCCGGGACGCAGTTGGCTCGATACCGCGCCGAAACCGCTGGCGGCCCACCTGCAGCTGCTGGCGACGGATGGCCTGCTGCCGCCCTGGTCGACCTGGTTCGGCGCCTCGACCATGGCGCGGCTGATCCCGGACGAGGCGGTTCGGGCCGCTTTCGAGGCCGAGTGCCCGCGCGTCGCGCTCGAGGTGCTGAGAACGCCCACGGCCGACCTGGCGCTGGACGGCGGCCGCCACGTCTACCTGCAGCTCAGCGAAGGCTACGCGGCGGAGGCGGAACAGGCGCGGGCGCTCGGCTGGGCGGTCCATCACGAGCCGTTGCACCACCTCGCCATGCTCACCGACCCTGATAGGATCGCGGGTCTGATCGGAGAGCTGGCGCAAGGGCTGTGAGCGGGTCTGCCAATCCGTGCGAGGTCTGGTTCTATCACCTCGAGCGCTCGTCGCTCGACCAGGTGCTGCCCGACCTGCTGGAGCGGACCCTGGCGCGCGGCTGGAAGGCGATCGTGCGCTCGCCGGTCCAGGACCGGCTCGAACAGCTCGACGGCTGGCTGTGGACCTGGCGGGACGACTCCTTCCTGCCGCACGGCCTGGCCGGCGAGCCGATGGCCGAGCGCCAGCCGGTGCTGCTGAGCACCGGGCTGGAGAACCCCAACGGGGCCAACGCATTGTTCCTGATCGAGGGCGCCGAGCCGGGCGATATTTCGCCTTACGAGCGGTGCATCCTCCTGTTCGATGGCCGCGACGAGGCGGCGCTGGCGCTCGCGCGCCGGCGCTGGAGCGCGTTCAAGACTGAAGGCTACCCCACGTCCTACTGGCGACAGGCGGAACGTGGCTGGGAGAAGCAGGCATGAAACGCATCGCCCTGGCCGCCGCGCTGGCGCTCGCCGCGTGCTCGAGCCCGGCCCCGCCGCCCTACGAGCCGCCGCCCACGCGCCTCAGCGCCCCGCCGCCTCCGCATCAGCCGGTCAATACCGACCCCTGCGGCGCCCGCGCGCTGCAGTACCTGGTCGGCCATCCGCGCACGGACATCCCGGTGCCGCTGCACCCGTCGCTGCGCCAGGTGGTCTGCACCACCTGCCCGCGCGCGGAGACGTACAGCCCGATGCGCCAGACCATCACCTTTGATGCCGACACCGGCCTCGTGCGCGAGATTCGCTGCGGCTGAGCGCAGGCTTTCTGGGCGGCCGCGGCCCTTGTCTGACGCGCCGCCGCCATGAAATGAGGTCGGCAAGGCCCGACCGGGCCGTCTGGCTCGGAAGGAGTTCCCCATGGCCGACGACGCCTACACGCCGCCCCCCGTCTGGGTCTGGAACAAGGACAATGGTGGCCGCTTCGCCAACATCAACCGGCCGACCGCCGGCGCGCAGGTCGAGAAGGAGCTGCCGGTCGGCAGGCACCCGTTCCAGCTCTACTCGCTGGCCACGCCCAACGGGCAGAAGGTCACCATCATGTTCGAGGAACTGCTCGCGGCCGGACACTCGGGCGCCGAGTACGACGCCTGGATGGTCAGCATCGGCGGCGACCAGTTCGGCTCCGGCTTCGTGGCCGTGAACCCCAACTCGAAGATCCCGGCGCTCGTTGACCGCAGCGGCCCCGAGCCGTTCCGCGTGTTCGAGTCCGGCGCGATCCTGCTGCACCTGGCCGAGAAGTTCGGCGCCTTCCTGCCTGCCTCCGGCGCGGCGCGGGCCGAGACCCTCTCGTGGCTGTTCTGGCAGATGGGCTCGGCGCCTTACCTCGGCGGCGGCTTCGGCCACTTCTACGCCTACGCCCCGACCAAGATCGAATACGCCATCGACCGCTTCGCCATGGAGGCCAAGCGCCAGCTCGACGTGCTCGACCGTCGGCTCGCCGACAACGAGTACCTGGGCGGGGCCGAGTACTCGATCGCCGACATGGCCGTGGTCCCCTGGTACGGCGCCCTGGCCAAGGGCGCGCTCTACGGCGGCGGCGAGTTCCTGCAGGTGCAGGAGTACAGGAACGTGCTGCGCTGGACCGACCAGATCCTCGCGCGTCGCGCCGTCCAGCGCGGCCGCATCGTCAACGCCGCCTGGGGCGAGCGCAAACTGCCCGAACGCCACGACGCCAGCGACTTCGACAACATCGATACGCCCGCCGCCGCAGGCTGAACCCGCACCAACGCTCTGGTCCCGAGAGAACGCAGGGCGCTGGAAAGTCGCAGGGGGCGCGCGGGGACTTCGCGTGGCCCAACTCGCATCCCGCGCGAAGCGCCTTCAAGGCAACGTCTCCAGGTGCGACCTGTCCGGCTGCTTGCCTCCCTGCGCCCCTGCGACTTCCCTGCGCCCCTGTGTTCAGCCTTTCCGTCGTGCAAGCGAGGGGGTCGACCTACGCTTGGCCCGGCGTCGCCCGAGGGCTGCAGCCACGACTGCGCGGCCCGTAGGCCTTCGCCGCCGCCATCGAGGCGGTGAGACGCAATTCGCGAACTTTTCTTGATTCTGGCGACAATGTTCTATAAATGTTCCGGCCCGTTCCAAACGCCGGAGACACCATGCCCCGTTCGCGGCGCCTTCTGCCTACCGCAGGTCCATCTCGAGCGTCCCGAGAGCGGGAACGGCGGGACTTGGAAGATTTTGCCCCCAGCGTGGCCGCGGACCTCATCCCCGGACCACGAGGTGGTGCGGACTGAACGTGGTGAAACGTGGTCGGAGGTGGTGAAACGTGGTCGCCGCCAGAGGGCAAAATCTTGCGCGCAGGTTACATGCTCGACTCTCCTGCCGGTCCACCACGCCGCCCCAGGGCCTCCCACCCGAGGTTCGGGCGTGCCTTCGGCTGATGACGGCGAGGGGCCGCGCGTCGGAACTGGGCCGACAGCGCTCGTCGCGTGTCCGCTGCTACTGCGCCGCCTCGTAGGCCTCGGCGGCGGCCATCCAGGCTTCCTCGGCCTTGGCGAGGCGCTCGGCGGCTTGGTTCCTGCGCGCGGCGAGGCTGTCGGCGCGCATCTTGTCCTTCACGTAGAGCTGCGGGTCGGCCAGTTCGTGGTCGAGCTTGGCGACCAACGCGCTCTCGCGGGCCATGGCCTGCTCGGCCGCTTCCAGCCGCCGCTTGAGCGGCGCGGCCTGACCCTTCGGCGCCGGCGGCGGCGGAGGGGCCGCGTCGGCCAGTTTCGACGAGGCGCGACTGGCGGCGCGCACGCGCTCCAGCACGAAGCGGGCGTAGTCGGCAATGTCGCCGTCAAACGGCCTGATGGTCCCGTCGGCGCACAGCCAGAGCCGGTCGGCGACCAGCTCCATCAGCGAGCGGTCGTGGGTGATCAGCAGCACAGCGCCCTCGTAGTCGTTGAGCGCTTCCAGCAGCGCCCGGCGGCTGTCGATGTCGAGGTGGTTGGTCGGCTCGTCGAGGATCAGCAGATGCGGCCGCTCCATCGCCACCATGTTCAGCAGCAGCCGCGCCCGCTCGCCGCCCGACAGGCTGGCGACCTTGGTGTGCACCTTTTCCACGGTCATGCCGAACCCGGCCAGCCGCGCCCGCACGATCGCCTCGCTGGCCTCGGGGAAGCGTCGGCGCATGATCTGCAGCGGCGTGTCCTCCGGGTCCATCGCCTCGATCTGGTGCTGGTGGAACCAGGCGACCTCGGTGCGCGACGAGCGGTGCATGCCGCCCTTCTCGGCGGTCAGCGCGCCGGCCAGCAGCTTGGCGAAGGTCGACTTGCCGGCCCCGTTGACGCCCAGCAGGCCGATGCGGTCGTCCGGATCCATGCGCAGGTTCAGCTTCGACAGGATCGGCGGTCCGCCGTAGCCGACCGCCACGCCTTCCAACCGGATCAGCGGCGGGGCCAGCGGTCGCTCGGGGGAGGGGATCAGGAACGGCGCCGTGTGCTCCTCGATCACGTCGGCGATCACCGGCAGCTTGGCGATCGCCTTCAGCCGCGATTGCGCCTGCCGGGCCTTGGTCGCCTTGGCGCGGAAGCGGTCGACGAACGACTGCATGTGCGCGCGCCGCGCTTCGATCTTGGCCTTGGCGGCGACCTGCAGCCGCAGCTTCTCGGCGCGCTGCTCTTCGAACGAGTCGAACCCGCCAGTGTAGAGCTCCAGCTTGCCGTCGGAGAGGTGCAGGATCGACTCGACCGAGTTGTTCAGCAGCTCGCGGTCGTGGCTGATGACGATGGCGGTGGCCGGGTACTTCTTCAGCCGCGCCTCGAGCCACAGCGCGCCTTCGAGGTCGAGGTAGTTGGTCGGCTCGTCGAGCAGCAGCACATCCGGTTCGGCGAACAGCGCCGCCGCCATGGCCACCCGCATGCGCCAGCCGCCGGAAAACTCGCGCATCGGCCGCGCGAGGTCGTCGTTGGAGAAGCCGAGGCCTGCCAAGATTTCTGCGGCCCGGGCCGGCGCCCGGTCGGCGTCGATCTCGGCCAGCCTGGCGTAGATTTCGCCGATGTGCTCGGGGTCGGCGGTTTCCAACTGCTGCAGCAGGTCGTGGCGGCGCTCGTCGGCCTCGAGGACGGTGTCCAGCAGCGAGACGTCGGTGGCGGCGTGCTCCTGCTCGACGGTGCCGATCCGCGCGCCTTTCGGGACGATGATGTCGCCGGAGCCGGCCGACAGGTGGCCGAGGATGATGCGGAACAGGGTGGTCTTGCCGGCGCCGTTGCGGCCGACGAGACCGACCTTCCAGCCGGTCGGGATGGCGACGCTGGCGTGGTCGAAGAAGCGCCGGCCCCAGGCGTCATAGACGAGGTCGTTGATGCGAAGCATGGATGCGAGACTTTCGGGCAGCCGGCATCCTTCGCGCCGGCTCTAGGTGAGCGGGGCCCTCGGGCCGGCGGCGCCGGCCAAGGGAGCGACGGTGGATCGAGGCCTAGCCCCGCCGCTCCGTTCTCGTCATTCGAGGACTCACCGAGGTGGTCTCCGCCTTTCCATGCAAAGGAATCCCGACCGCTTGGCGCGGGATACGCGCGTCGTTATAAGCCCGGACCCTTTCGTTTCCAACCGCGCCCGAGCCCTCACAGAGTCATGACTGAACGCACCTTTTCGATCATCAAGCCGGACGCCACCCGCCGCAACCTGACCGGCAAGGTCAACGCCGTGATCGAGGACGCCGGCCTGCGCATCGTCGGCCAGCGCCGCATCCTGATGACCCGCGCCCAGGCCGAGAAGTTCTACGAGGTGCACGCCGCGCGCCCGTTCTACGGCGAACTGGTCGACTTCATGACCTCGGCCCCGGTGGTCGTGCAGGTGCTGGAAGGCGACAACGCCGTGGCCCGCTACCGCGAGGTGATGGGCGCCACCAACCCGGCCCAGGCGGCCGAAGGCACCATCCGCAAGCTCTACGCCGAGAGCGTCGGCGAGAACTCGGTGCACGGCTCCGACAGCCAGGAAAACGCTGCGCTGGAGATCGCCCAGTTCTTCACCGACGCCGACATCCCGGGCTAGGCGAGCCTAGCCAGCCGAGGTCAGCTCCCCGCAGACGAAGGCCTCGACACCGGCCTCGAGCAGGCCGCCCAGCACCGGTTCGGCGTTCGCCGGTGACGCAATGACGATGAAGCCGACGCCGCAATTGAACGTGCGGCGCAGCTCGGCGTCGGCGACCCCGCCGGTCTTCTGCAGCCAGTCGAACACCGGCGGCAGGCTCCAGGAACCCCAGTCGATGCGCGGAACCAGGGCCTGGGCCACCGAGCGCGGCGGGTTCTCGATCAGGCCGCCGCCGGTGATGTGGGCGCCGCCCTTGATCAGCCGCTGGCGGATCAGCGGCATCAGTTCCCGCACGTAGATCCGTGTCGGCGTCAACAGCGCCGCGGCAAGGTCCTGGCCGGCGGCGAACGGGCAGGGCGCGTCCCAGCCGAGCCGGCTCTCGGCGACGATGCGGCGGATCAGCGAGTAGCCGTTCGAGTGCGGTCCAGAGGAGGGCAGGGCGATCAGCAGGTCGCCGGCGCGCTGCGTCGTCACGTCCGGCAGGACGGCGCCGCGCTCGACCGCGCCCAGGCTGAAGCCGGCGAGGTCATAGTCGCCCTCGCGGTACATGCCCGGCATTTCGGCCGTCTCGCCGCCGACCAACGCGCAGGCGGCCTGGCGGCAGCCTTCGGCAATGCCGGCGACGATCGTGCGGCCCTGCTCGACGTCCAGCTTGCCGGTGGCGAAGTAGTCGAGGAACAGCAGCGGCTCGGCGCCCTGCGCCAGCAGGTCGTTGACGCACATGGCCACCAGGTCGACGCCGATGTGTTCGTGCCGCCCGGTCTCGATCGCCAGCTTCAGCTTGGTGCCGACCCCGTCCGTCGTCGTCACCAGCAATGGATCCGCGTAGCCGGCGGCCTTCAGGTCGAACAGAGCCCCGAACCCACCGAGGTCCGCATCCGCCCCGGGCCTGCGGGTCGACTTGGCCAGCGGCTTGATCGCCTCGACCAGCGCGGCGCCGGCGTCGATGTCCACTCCGGCGTCGGCATAGGTCAGCCCGTTGCGACGCTCGCTCATGCCCAATCCGTTTGAAGCGCAAAGGAAAAATGCGGCTGCGGCGCCTCGATCCTTGCCGACTCGGGCGCTTGCCGGGCTATAGCTAGCCGATGACGCCGATCACCACCACCGCCGAGCTCGAGCGGTTCTGCAAGTCGTTGAAAGGCCAGCCTTTTGTTGCCGTGGACACCGAGTTCATGCGCGAGACCACCTACTGGCCGAAGCTGTGCCTGATCCAGGCGGCGGCCGGCAACGGCGGCCCCGAGGCGGTGATCGACCCGCTGGCCGAGGGCATCGACCTGTCGTCGTTTCTGGAGGTGCTGCGCGATCCTTCGATCGAGAAGGTGTTTCACGCCGCGCGTCAGGACGTGGAGATTTTCAACAATCTCGAGGCGATGCCAAAGCCGCTGTTCGACACCCAGATCGCCGGCATGGCGGCCGGCTTCGGCGAGCAGATCGCCTACGACGCGCTGGTGCGGCAGATGCTGAAGGTCGAGCTCGACAAATCCAGCCGCTTCACCGACTGGGCCCGCCGCCCCTTGAGCGACTCTCAGCTGACCTACGCGCTGGCAGACGTCACCCACTTGGCGCGCTTGTACCCCATGCTGCGCGAGCGGTTGGAGAAGAATGGGCGGCTGGCCTGGGTCGAGGAGGAGATGGCCGCGCTGACCTCGCCGGCGCTCTACGACGTCGATCCGGAGAACGCCTGGAAGCGCCTGCGCCCGCGCAAGACCCAGGCGAAGTACCTGGCGGTGTTCAAGGCTGTCGCGGCCTGGCGCGAACGCACCGCCCAGCAGCGCGACCAGCCGCGCGGCCGCATCCTCAAGGACGAAGCCATCGACGAACTGGCGACGCAGGCGCCGATAGACGCTGAGGGCCTCAACCGCCTGCGCTCGGTGCCGAAGGGCTTCGCCGGCTCGCGCTTCGGTCCTGAGCTGATGGCGGCGATCGCCGAGGCGCTGCGCGATCCTGAGGGCAACGCGCCGAGGATCGAGCGCACCGGCCCCCCGCCGAACCAGAACACCGGCGCCGTTGTCGAGCTGCTGAAAGTGCTGCTCAAGGCGAGGGCGGAGGATGCCGGCGTCGCCTCGAAACTGATCGCCACGGTCGCCGACCTCGAGAAGATCGCCGGCGACGACGCCGCCGACACCCAGGCGCTGCACGGCTGGCGCCGCGACGCCTTCGGCGAGGACGCGCTGCGTCTCAAGCGAGGCGAACTGGCCCTGGTGCTGGATGGCGCGCGCGTACGCGTCGTCGAGGTGAGGCGGGCGCCGAGGGCCCAGGCCGCAAGCTGAACGCACGAAAATCGTCTGGCCGTTCGAAACATACGACCGGTTCTGTCACATGGCGGTGTGAGGCTATCCTGGGTCCGGCTGGCCCACGGTCTTTGACATGAGAACGCAAGATTTTCGCCGCTGGCGCGCGCAAAGATGAACCATACCGCCCATGCATGGTCCATGCGCGCCGGTGCATGTTTCCGATTGCCCGGTGAAAATGCCCCTGGTGAGGCGGCCTCGCGCAGGTCGGCTCTACGAGGCCGCCTTCGTCAGTGTGGCCGCGCGCAGGTCCGGCCGGCGCCCAAGCAGGGTCGCCAGCGCCTGCGCACGCTTGGCCGTCTGTTCGCCAAGCAGGATGCCGGCATAGTCCGGGTCAGCCTGCACGACCAGGCGGTCACCCTCCAGGAACAGGCTCGAGCGGGCCAGCAGGGCGGGACTGCGGCCGGAGAGGTCGCAGGCGAGGCGGATCGCTGAGCCGAGCGCCCGCGCGCGCTGTTGGCGTTCCCGGGTCAGCAGGCGCGAGGCCATGTCCGGTTCGCGCACCGCTGCGGCGGCCGTGTGCCGGGAGAAGTTGGCCGCAGCCAGGAAATAGCGTTCAGCGTGGTCAAGGCCGGCGATGGGCGCACGCAACACCTGGTCGAACACCTGGTCGGCCCGATGGTCCGGGTGCAGCCGGGCGCCGATATCCGCCAGCGCGCACGCCGCTGAAATCAGCAGGCCGTCACGGGCCTCGAACAGTGGCGTCAGTTGGCCGAAAAGGGGCCGGACCCATGCTTCGACGGCAGGGCCAAGCGCGTCGGCGATGCCCTGGCGCAGACCCCAGGCGCGGCAGCCTTCCAGCAGCGGATCGAGTACGGCGATCGCCGGCGGCATGGAATCGAAGATCAGGCCTTCGCGCAGGCCGTAGGCCGACAGCACGATCCGCTCGAGGCGCAATGTGTCGATCAGCACCTCGAGCACGGCGGCAGCATGAGGAAGCGTTTCGAGGCGCTTTTTCGAAATACCTTCAATGCGCTCCAATGAACTCTTCGACTGTCGTGCTATGAACTGCACAGTGTCGAGCGCCTCCCGGCGGCCGACCTCGTACTGGTGCACAATCTGCAGCGGGTAGTTGTGGATGCGCATCTGAAGCAGCGCTAGGTTGCGCCAACCTCCGCCAACGGCATGCAATACGGGCGTCCGGAACTGCGGGGACGCGGGTTCGATCAACGCGCGGATGCGCTTGCGTAATCGGTCGGGCGAAAGCTCGCCCGGCGCGCCGAATGCGAACGGGCCGACCGGCAGGCTGATCCCGGCGCCGACGCCGCTCTCGTCGACCCGCGTCAGTTCCAGGCTGGCGCCGCCGAGGTCGCCGATCACGCCGCGCGAGGCCGGCGCGCCGGCGAGTACGCCCAGCGTCGAAAGCCGGGCCTCCTCCTCGCCCGACAGGACCTGCAGAGAGAGGCCGGTTTCGCCCGCGACCCGCTCGACGAACGCGGCTCCGTCCTTCGCCTGGCGCACGGCTGCGGTTGCGACCGCGAACACGCGATCGGGCGGCGCGCCCTCCAGCAGAGCCGAGAACCGGCGCAGCGCCGCCATGGCCTCGCCGACCCCGTCGACTGATAACCGCCCGGTGGTGGCCAGCGTGCGTCCGAGGCCTGCTAGCACCTTTTCGTTGAATACGGTCCAGAGCGCGCGGCCTTCGACGCGGTAGAAGACAAGGCGAACGGAGTTCGAGCCGACGTCGATGACGGCGACGTCGCGCGCGGGCCTAGCGTCCGGCATCGATATGGTCGAAGGCCCGCGGCAGGTCCTTCACGCGTTGGCCACGCCCGGAGAGGCTGGGATTGGTCATGAAGTAGTCGTGGGCGGAGAAGGCGTTTGCCCGGGCCCAATCTGGATCGCGCACGCAGCCGCCGTCGCCGTCGATCCGCCAACTCTGCGCCTCGTCGTTGAGATTGGCCACCATGATCTGGTTCAGAACCTGCTGGTGCACGGTCGGATTCTCCACCGGCACAAGGCTTTCCACGCGGCGGTCGAGGTTTCGGGGCATCCAGTCGGCCGAGGAGATGAACACTCTGGCGTGGCTGGATGGCAGGTCGTGGCCGTTGGCGAAGCAGACGATGCGCGAGTGCTCCAGGTAGCGGCCGATGATGCTCTTGACCCGGATGTTCTCGGACAGCCCCTTCAGGCCCGGGCGCAGGCAGCAGATGCCGCGGACGACCAGGTCGATCTGCACGCCACTCTGGCTGGCGGCGTATAGGGCGTCGATCATGTCGGGATCGACCAGCGCGTTGAGCTTGGCCCAGATCGCCGCCGGCCTGCCGGCGCGGGCGTTGTCGGCCTCCTCGCCGATCATGCGCAGCAGATTCGGCTTCAGGGTCAGCGGAGAGATGGACAGCTTCTCCAGCCCAACAGGCTGAGCATAGCCGGTGATGTAATTGAAAACCTTGCCAGAATCGCGCCCGTACGCCGGGTCGGAGGTGAACAGCGACAGGTCGGTGTAGATGCGTGCGGTGACCGGGTGGTAGTTGCCGGTGCCGTAGTGGCAGTAGGTGCGCAGGGCGTCGCCCTCGCGTCGAACGACGACCGACAGCTTGGCGTGGGTCTTGTATTCGACGAAGCCGAAGACGACGTAGACGCCCGCCCGCTCGAGGTCGCGGGCCCACTTCAGGTTGGCTTCCTCATCGAAGCGCGCCTTGATCTCGACCAGGGCGGTGACGTTCTTGCCGTTCTCCGCCGCCTCGATCAGCGCGGCGACGACCGGGCTGTCCTTAGAGGTCCGGTAGAGTGTCTGCTTGATGGCGACGACGTTGGGGTCGCGCGCAGCCTGGCGGATGAACTGCACCACCACGTCGAAGCTCTCGAACGGGTGGTGGACGAGGATGTCCTTCTCGCGGATGGCGGCGAAGCAGTCGCCGCCATGGTCGCGGATGCGCTCGGGAAACCGGGGCAGGAACGGCGGGAACTTCAGCTCGGGCCGGTCAGGCGGGATCAGCTGGGCGAGCTGGGCAAGGCCGAGCTTGCCGTTCACCAGCACGACGTCCTGCGGCTCGGCCTTCAGGCCCTCCATGATGAACTCACGCAGGTCGGCTGGCATCGAAGCCTGCACCTTGACCCGCACGACCGAACCCAGACGGCGCTGCTTCAGCCGCCGCTCGAATTCCCGAACCAGGTCCTCGGCTTCCTCCTCGATCTCGACGTCGGAGTCGCGCAGCAGGCGGAACAGACCCTGGCCGAGCACGTCGTAGTTGGGGAACAGCAGGTCCAGGAACAGGATCAGGAAGCTCTCCAGCGCCATGAACCGGCGCTGCGTCTTCTTGGCCTTGGGCGCAGGCGGCAGCTCGACGAAACGGTCGACCTGGGTCGGCACCGGCACCAGCGCGTAGAGTTCCTTGCTGTCCTTGCGGCTTCGCAGGCGCAGCGCCAGCGCGAACCCGAGGTTCGGGATGAACGGGAACGGGTGTGCCGGATCGACCGCGAGCGGGGTCAGCACCGGCATGATCCGGTTGAGGAAAATCTCCTTGGCCAACGCCATGTCGGCGCCGTGCACGTCCTTGGCGTCCAGCAGCCGCAGGCCCTCGCGGTCGAGTTCGGCGCGCAGCTGTGACCAGATGCGCTGCTGCGTGGTCATCAGCTCGGCGGCGGCCGCATTGACCCGGGTCAGCTGCTCCTCAGGCAGCAGGCCATCTTGGCTGAGCACTCGCACACCCTCGGCGATCTGGGCCTTCAGGCCGGCGACGCGGACGTTGTAGAACTCGTCGAGGTTGTTGGCCGAGATCGACAGGAAGCGCAGGCGCTCGAGCAGCGGGTGGCGTGGGTTCTCCGCCTCGCCGAGCACACGCCAGTTGAACGACAGCCACGACAGTTCGCGGTTCAGGAACCGCTTGGGCGAACTCATCAGGTCCGGATCGAGCACCGGGCCGTCGACCTGCGCCTCAGCGGGCTGCGAGAGCGAGACATCGGCGACGATGGCCGTTCGCGTGGTGCTGGCGGATTCCATAGGGCCTCGGCCGTTCTTTAGGCGCCCGTCGGATGTGCGGGCAAGCTAGGACGCGAAAATCGTCAGGGATCGAAAAGATTTAATGACAGCGGGTGGTTCTCGAGCACCTGCCTGGCGAAGCTGCGGTTGATGTCGCGCTGCTGGGCGGCGCCTTCCTCGTCGAGCAAGGCGACCATCGCCAGCGCCGCTGGAACCGAGCGCTCGATGCGGCGAAGCAGGTATTCGATCACATCAGCCGGCGGCTCTATGCCCCGCTCGCGAAACAGCTTGACCATCACTGCCGCCAGCACGGCGTCGTCGGGCGAATGCACTTCGGCCACCGGCATCGCCGCGAGCCGCGAGCGCAGGTCGGGCAGGCGGAACGGCCACTCGACCGGGCGCAACCGGGAGGTCAGCATCAGCGTCACGCCGTCCGCGCCGGCGGCGTTGATCAAGTGGAACAAGTCATCGTCGCTGAGGGCCCGGTCGGCATCTTCGACGAGAATCGCACCCGCGGCCGAGTCGCGCTGGGCCTCGCCGTGCAAGATGTGTCTGGCGTTGGCGCGACGCGCCCAGTCCTCGGCGAGATGAGTCTTGCCGCAGCCCTGCGGACCGACCAGTGCGAGCACGCCGCCGTGCCAGGCGGGCCAGGCGTCGAGCTGGCGCAGGGCTGCAGTATTCGCCGCCGAGACGACGAAATCGGCCCGGTTCCGCAATGGCGGCGACTGCAGTGGAAGACGCAACTGGCGAGACACTGGGCCATCCTTTTAGCCGTTGTCGCGCGGGCAGGCGAATAATCAGCCGATTCCGCCGCTTGGGAGAGGCTGTGGACGGCCGTACTGCGACCGGGGAAGGCTTCAGATCTGGGTCAGTTCCGCGAGGCTGGGCCGGCGGCGCAGCTCCTGCACCGGACGCGACAACCGGCGCAGCGCCTCGGTCATCGCCTTGTCGCCGGCAGCGACCGCCGGCTCGAACGCCTTCCAGTCGCGAATCTCGACGTTGTCGACCTTGGGCAGGACCAGCACGTCGGTGGCCTCACGTGCCGCCGTCAGTTCGCGGCCGGTGCTGACCGTCGCGGCGCGCATCAGCAGGGAGACGATCGGCGGACCCTTGCGCCAGTCGCCGGATGAGAGCCACCGCCAGAGGTGCGGCGGCTCGCGCATGTCTTCGGCGTCAAGGCTGCGGCCGATGGTGACGTCCACGCCGACGATCGGGCCGGCCATCCAGGCCCGCATGATGTCGGCGGGGAAGTTCTTCAGCACCGCGCCATCAACCAGCACGTCGCCGCCGACGGTCACCGGCGGCAGGACGCCGGGGAGCGCGATCGACGCCCGCAGCGCCTCGCGCAGCAGCCCACGCCGATGAAGCTGGTAGGCCCCGGATGTGAGGTTCGAGGACAAGCAGAAGAACGGCAGCCACAGGTCGGCGATCTGGCGTTCGCCGAAGTGCTCGGTCAGCCGCTCGTCCACCTTGTGGCCGCGGGTCATCGCCAGCAGCGGCACGGCGATGTCGTCGAGCGGGCTGGTGTCGACGAAGGCCTTGTGCAGACGGAGGTCGAGCTCCTCGTCGTCCCAGCTCATGGCGACGCCGGCGGCGACGATCGCGCCCATCGAAACACCGCAGACGAAGTCGATCGGCACCCCGCCACGCCGCAGCGCGCGCACCGCGCCGACGTGGGCGTAGGCGCGGGCGCCGCCGCCTGACAGCACCAGCCCCACGGACTGACCCGTGATGACCCGCGCCAGGCGCTGCACGTCGGCGGGGTTGCCCTCGCGCACGTGGAGAAGGCGCGAGGGTCGTACGGCGCCGATCCAGGCATCGGAGTTCTTCGGGGCTGCGGCGTCGGCGGGCTGCAGCAGGATCAGGTCGACGAGTTGTTGCTGCTGCAGCGGCTCGGAGGCGTAGAGGTCGAGGTCGTCGGTCGGCAGGACGCCGCCGTGAGCAACCCGGAACAGCCTGTCGACCTGGCGCGAGACTAGGTGCTTCCACGCGTTCTCGTCGGCCTCGGCGCTGTAGAGCACGAAGTCGTTCGCATGCTCGACGTTGGAGAACCACTCGGTCGGTGCGTTCATGACCTCTGCGCCGGCCACGACCACCGCATAGCCGAGCTGCTCGATGGCGGCCCCCAGACGCTCGACTAGGTCGCGCAGGCCGCTCTCGCCGGCGATGGCGGTGAAGCCGAACACCGAGGGCTCGCCCAGGCTGCCTTTCGACGGCGAGCGGCGCGAGCGCAGCACCATCAGGCGGGCCAGCTCGGTCATCGTGCGCGCGTCGTGGTCGGACGCCTCGAAGAAGTCCTCGCGGCCGAGCGCGAAAACCTCGGAGTCGCGCAGCGCCACCACGTCGGCCGAGTGGGGCGCGCCGACAATGATGGCCATCTCGCCGGCGGCCTCGCCGGGGCGGATCAGGCCGAGGAACTGCGGCTCGGCACCCGCGTCGCGGCGCACGGCGGCGAGGCGGCCGGTGCGCAGCAGGTAGAGGTGGTCGGAGATCTCGCCGGCCTTGAACAGGGTCGAGCCGCCAGGCAGCGAGATCCAGGTGGCGCGGCCGGCCGCAAGCTCGCGGTCGAACAGGCGGACCACGGCGGTGTCCGGGAGATGGCGAGTCAGGGTGCTCACGGCCGCGCGAGCCTAGCGCCCCGGAAAACGCGCCGCAAAGCTGCGGTGCTTGGCGGGCCGGGCGCTTAGGGGCTAACTCAGCAACGATGCCCAAGCTCGTCACGGCCGTCGACACCAGCTCCGAACAGTTCCGCGCCTTCGCCGCGCACAACCGGGCGCTGGCCGAGGATCTTCGCGCCAAGGTCGGAGAGGCGGCGCTCGGGGGGCCGGCGGATTCGCGGCGCCGCCACGTCTCGCGCGGCAAGCTTCTGCCGCGGGAGCGGGTCGAGCGGCTGCTCGATCCCGGCTCGCCGTTCCTGGAGGTCGGCCAGCTGACGGCCAGTGGGCTCTACGACAGCGAGGCGCCGGCCGCGGGTCTGATCTGCGGCATCGGCCGGGTGTCGGAGCGCGAGACGCTGGTGCTGGCCAACGACGCGACGGTGAAAGGCGGGGCCTACTTCCCCCTGACCGTGAAGAAGCACCTGCGGGCGCAGGAGATCGCCCTGCAGAACCGGCTGCCCTGCGTCTACCTGGTCGATTCCGGCGGGGCGAACCTGCCGCACCAGGCCGAGGTGTTCCCTGACCGCGAGCACTTCGGGCGCATCTTCTTCAACCAGGCGCAGATGAGCGCCGCCGGCATCGCCCAGGTCGCCTGCGTGATGGGCTCCTGCACGGCCGGCGGCGCCTACGTGCCGGCGATGAGCGACGAGACGGTCATCGTGCGCGGGCAGGGGACCATCTTCCTGGGCGGACCGCCGCTGGTGAAGGCGGCGACCGGCGAGGTGATTAGCGCCGAGGAATTGGGCGGGGCGGACACGCATGGGCGCAAGAGCGGCGTCGTCGACCACGTCGCCCGCGACGATCGCCACGCACTGCAGATCGTCCGCCACGTGATCGCCACCCTCGGGCCCGAGCGGAAGGCCGAGGTCAACTGCAGGGACCCGATGGGACCGGCCTACGATCCGGCAGACCTGTACGGCATCGTGCCGACCGACGTGCGGGCGCCGTACGAGGTGCGCGAGGTGATCGCCCGCATCGCTTTCCAGCACAGTGGGATCCGAAGCTTGGAATTCACGTGACTTGAAGTCGCGGC
>JADMIO010941428.1_pt1 | contig 23777 bp, 11 predicted proteins | sample 8958161 | NCBI WGS metagenome assembly JADMIO01 (sample SAMN16585339, study PRJNA669376) | soil metagenome | isolation source: Crop rotation soil | place: USA: Cullars Rotation, Alabama | collected 2011
GCCGCGACTTCAAGTCACGTGAATTCCAAGCTTCGGATCCCACTGTGCTGGAAAGGCGCGATGTCACCGGCCGCGAGATCGAGCGCGCCCTGCTCGCCGCCATTGCCGCGCACGACGACATCGAAGTGCTCGAAAACCACATCGCCATCGACCTCATCACGCTTGGCAAGCTCGGCCACGTGTCCACCGACCGCTGCCTCGGCGCCTACGTCCTCGATGAAGCCACTGGGCAAGTGCACACCCTGCGCAGCGACCGCGTCGTCCTCGCCACCGGCGGCTGCGGCAAAGTCTATCTTTATACAACGAACCCTAGTATCGCGACGGGCGACGGCATCGCGATGGCCTGGCGCGCCGGCGCGCGCGTCGCGAATATGGAATTCATCCAGTTCCATCCCACCTGCCTCTACCACGCCGAGGAGCGCAGCTTCCTCATCAGCGAAGCGGTGCGCGGGGAAGGGGGGCGGTTGGTTGATGCCGAGGGCAGCGAATTCATGGAGCGCTACGACGCCCGCCGCGAACTCGCCCCGCGCGACATCGTTGCTCGCGCCATCGATGCCGAGATGAAGCGCACCGGCGCGCGTTGTGTCTTTCTCGACATCACGCACAAGGATCCCGCCTTCATCCGCGACCGCTTCCCGAACATCCACGAGCATTGCCTCAAGCTCGGCCTCGACATCACCCGCGAGCCCATCCCCGTCGTCCCCGCCGCGCATTACCAGTGCGGTGGCATCGAGACGGACGAAAACGGCGCCTCCAGCCTCCCCGGTCTGCACGCCATCGGCGAGGTCGCCTGCACCGGCCTGCACGGCGCGAACCGTTTGGCCAGCAATTCCCTCCTCGAGGCCAGCGTGCTCGCTCATCGCTGCGTCGAGGTCATCGCCGCCGCCCCCGCGCCCGCGGGCGACGAATGGCTGCGCGATGTCGAGCTTCCGCCCTGGACCAGCGGCGATGCTGTCGATGTGGATGAACTCGTTGTGATCTACCACAACTGGGATGAAATCCGCCGCCTCATGTGGGACTACGTCGGCATCGTCCGCACCACCAAGCGCCTGCAACGCGCCGCCTCCCGCCTGCGCGCCCTCGAGCGCGAGATCGCCGAGTTCTATTGGAACTTCAAGATCACCACTGACCTCGTCGAACTGCGCAACCTCTGCACCGTCGCCGCCCTGATCGTGGACAGCGCCCTCCTCCGCCGCGAAAGCCGCGGCCTCCACTACACGCTCGATTTCCCCAACCCCGACCCGCAGCTCTGCCGCAACACCGTCCTGCGCAGAAGCTAAGCAGCGCTCTCGTCTCCTCATTGGATGTTGAGTGTTAAATGTTGGATGTTGGATGTTGAGCCCGCCGCAGGCGCCTCTCATTCCGAGAGTTACTCTCCGAACGGTGAAAATCTTCCGTTTATGACACACCCCCAATTGAATTTCTCGCGCCCCCACACGACGATGCGCGTCCCTTGAAAAAACGCCTTGCCCTGCACATCGTCCCCGACGCCGGAGTCATCGAGATTCGCGGTGTGCGGCAGAACAATTTGAAGGGCTTCGACCTCGACCTGCCGCTCGGCAAACTGAACATCGTCTCCGGCCCCAGCGGCAGCGGAAAATCCTCTCTCGCCTTCGACACCATCTACGCCGAGGGCCAGCGCCGCTACGTGGAGACGTTCTCGCCCTACACGCGCCAATTCCTCGACCGCATGGATAAACCGAAGGTGGACGAAATCCGCGGCATTCCGCCCGCCATCGCCATCGAGCAGGCCAACCCCGTCAAGACCACGCGCTCCACGGTTGGCACGATGACCGAGATCAACGACTACCTCAAAGTCCTCCTCCCGCGCGTCGTCACCGCGCATTGTCCCTCCTGCCAGCGTGAAGTCCGCCCCGAAACCTCCGCTTCGATCGTTGCGGAAATCTTCGCGCAAAACGCCGGCCAGTCTATCCTCATCACCTTCGGCGTCCCCGTCCCCGCGAAAACCGACCCGCGCGAATTCTTCACCTTCCTCCAGCAACAAGGCTACCTCCGCGTCCTCCTCGACAACGAACCCGTCCGCACCGACGCCGCGCCCTCAATCAAGCGCCTCCCCGCCATCGTCCCCGTCATTCAGGACCGCATCACCGTCACGCAGGAAAATCGCACGCGCCTGACCGAAGCCCTCGAAACCGCCCTGCGTTTTGGCAAAGGCAAAGTCTCCGTCCATCAGCCATCGACCAAAACCCATCAGCCCTTCAGCACCGGCTGGCACTGCGCCCATTGCGACCTCGACATCACGTCGCCCTCACCCGGCCTGTTTAGCTTTAATCATCCCCTTGGCGCGTGCCCGAAATGCAGGGGCTTCGGACGCACCATCGCCATCGATCTCGAGCGGGCCATTCCCGACCGCTCGCTCAGCATCAAGGGCGGTGTGGTCAAGCCGTTCCAGACCGAGAACGGCCAGCAGTGCCAGCGGGATCTGCTCAAAGCCGCCGCCGCGCGCGAGTTGGATGTAAACACACCTTTCTCAAAGCTGCCGAAGGTGGACCAGGACTGGGTCATGTATGGCGAACGGCGCGGCGCCCCCGGCGAGGAACTGTGGGAAGAGGGATTGTGGTATGGCGTGCAGGGCTTCTTCGACTGGCTCGAATCGAAGGCCTACAAGATGCACGTGCGAGTCTTGCTCAGCCGCTACCGCACTTACACCACGTGCCCGGATTGCCACGGCGGCCGTTACCAGCCCGCGACGCTGAATTTCCGCTGCGCCGGAAAGACGCTCCCCGAACTGATGCAGACGTCCATTGGCGAACTGCTTGCCCTCCTCCTCGTCCTGCGCTCGCCGAACGACGACTCCACCGCCGAGATGCTGCGCAACGAAGTCGTTTCGCGCCTGCGCTACCTCGTCGAAGTGGGGCTCAGCTATCTCTCGCTCGACCGCCCGACGCGCACCCTCAGCGGCGGCGAGATCGAGCGCGTCAATCTCACCACCTGCCTTGGCGCCTCGCTCGTCAACACGCTCTTCGTCCTCGACGAACCCAGCATCGGCCTCCACCCGCGCGACACCGGCCGCCTCATCCGCGTCATGCAGGACCTCCGCGACAAGGGCAACACCCTGCTCGTCGTCGAGCACGAGGAAGCCGTTATCCGCGCCGCCGATAACCTCGTCGAGCTCGGCCCCGGTCGCGGCGAAGCCGGCGGCGAACTCGTCTACAACGGCCCACTCGATAAGTTGCTGTCCGGCGGCCGCCGCTCCACCACATCCACGCTCACCGCCGACTACCTTACCGGTCGCAAATCCACCCCCGTCCCCTCGCGCCGCCGTACGCCGCATGACTGGCTCCGCATCGAGGGCGCCCGCGAACACAACCTTCGCGACATCGACGTGGACATCCCGCTCGGCGTCTTTACCTGCGTTACTGGCGTCTCGGGTTCCGGCAAAAGCACGCTCGTGCATGAGGTGCTGTATCAAAATCTCGCGCGCCTCAAGGGCCTCGTCGGCGAAGAACAGGCTGGCGCGTGCCGTGCGATCATCGGCGCGAAGCAAATCGAGCAAGTCGTGATGGTCGATCAATCGCCGCTCTCCCGCACTCCGCGCTCCACTCCCGCTGTTTATCTCGGCGTCTTCGATGCCATCCGCGATCTCTTCGCCGCGACAAACGAGGCCCGCGCCCAAGGCCTCACCTCCGGTTCCTTCTCCTTCAATTCCGGCACCGGCCGCTGCGAGCGTTGCGGCGGCAATGGCTTCGAGAAAATCGAAATGCAATTCCTAAGCGATGTCTTCGTCCGCTGCCCTGAATGCGAAGGCCGCCGCTACCGCCCGCACATCCTAGCAATCCGCATCGCGGGAAAATCGATCCACGACATCCTTGTTTTGACCGTGAGTGCCGCAATCCGTTTCTTTGCGGAGATCGGCGTGGAAAAAGCCGCCGCTCCCTTGCGCGTCCTCGAGGAAGTCGGCCTCGGTTACCTCACCCTCGGCCAGCCGCTGAATGTCCTCTCCGGCGGCGAATCGCAGCGCCTCAAGCTCGTCGAGCGCCTCACCAACCGCAGCGCCCAAAACAGCCTGCTCATTTTCGACGAACCGACGACCGGTCTGCATTTCGACGATGTTGCGCTTCTTGTTCGTGTCTTCGACCGCTTGGTGGAGCAGGGGAACTCATTGCTCGTCATCGAGCACAACCTCGAAGTCATCAAGTGCGCTGACTATGTGATCGACCTCGGCCCGGAAGCCGGGAGCGATGGTGGTCTCGTGATCGCCACGGGCACGCCGGAGCAGGTATCGTGTGTCAGCGCATCTCACACGGGCCGCTATTTGCGCGACGTGCTCGGGAGCGACGATGACAAGGTGACAAAGTGGCAGGGTGACAAGGTGAACGGCGCATTGCGCGTCGCGGAGGAAAGTCACCCCGTCACCTTGTCACCCCGTCACCATGCCACCAACGCCATCAGCGTCCGCGGTGCCCGCGAGCACAACCTCAAGGACATCTCCCTCGATATCCCCCGCGGCGAGATGGTCATTGTCACCGGCTTGAGCGGCTCCGGCAAATCCACGCTCGCCTTCGATATCCTTTTCGCCGAGGGCCAGCGTCGCTTCCTCGATTCCATGTCCGCCTATGCTCGGCAGTTCGTCGAACAGCTCGAAAAGCCCGATGTGGACTTGATCTCCGGCCTGCCGCCATCGGTCGCGATCGAGCAGCGCATCACCCGCGGCGGCGGCAAATCGACCGTGGCCACGGTCACCGAAGTCTATCATTTTTTGCGTCTGCTCTTCGCCAAGGTCGGCACGCAATATTGCCCGAAATGCGATCTGCCCGTCGAGAAGCAAAGCGTGACGGCGATCACCCAGGGCGCCGCCGCCCTTGCGAAACGCGGTCGCCTGCGCGTGCTCGCCCCGGTCGTGAAAGCGCGCAAAGGTTTCCATACCGAAGTGGCGGGCTGGGCGGTGCGCCAGGGCTTCACGGAATTGCTCGTCGATGGTGAATTCGTGCGCGCGGATCGTTTCCCCAAACTGGAGCGTTTTCGCGAGCACACCATCGACGTCGTCGTCGGTGAAGCCGGCCCGGCTGGGGTGTCGGAACTCGTGAAACGCGCGTTGGAGATCGGCAAAGGCACTGCGCGCCTGATCGACTCGAAAAAGAAGATCCACGTGATGAGCACGGAGATGAGTTGCCCCGGCTGCGGCCAGTCCTTCGAGGAACTCGATCCGCGCCTGTTCTCGTTCAACTCCCCGCATGGTTGGTGCCCCGAGTGCCACGGCTTCGGGGAAGTCTGGAAGGCGCGTGTCGATCCGCGACTCGAGTCGGAATTGGAAATCGAGCTCGACCGCGAGCGCCAGCACGAATGGCTCGACGACGGCGAGGCTGAACCCTGTCCCGGCTGCCATGGCGCGCGACTCAATCCCATTGCCCGGCATGTGCGCGTGCAGGGCCGAGCCGTCGCCGAAATCGTCGCCCTCGCGGCGAAGGACTCGCTCGCGTGGCTGAAGACGCTGCGCTTCTCTTCCGCGCAAAAAGTCATTGCCCAGGACATCCTGCCCGAGATCGAGCAACGCCTGAAATTTCTTGGCAATGTCGGACTCGACTACCTCGCCCTCGATCGCTCGGCGAAAACCTTGAGCGGCGGCGAATCCCAGCGCATCCGCCTCGCTGCCCAGCTTGGTTCCAATCTACGCGGCGTCCTCTACGTGCTCGACGAGCCTACCATCGGCCTGCACCCACGCGACAATGTCCGCCTCCTCGACACGCTCACCGCATTGAAAGGGAAGGGAAACTCCCTCCTCATCGTCGAGCATGACGAAGACACCATGCGGCGCGCTGACACCATTATCGACCTCGGCCCCGGCGCCGGCCGCCTCGGCGGTCGCGTCGTCGCGCAAGGCACCCTCCGCGAGATCGAGCGCAACGCCGCCTCCGCGACCGGTCGCTGTCTGCGTGACCCGCTCCAGCATCCGACGCGCGGCGCCCGCCGCCCGCTCAAGGAGGTGAACCGCTGGCTCGAAGTGCGTGGCGCGACGGTTCACAACCTCAAGGGCATCGACGTTCGCTTCCCCATTGGCCGGCTCACGGTCATCACCGGCATCTCCGGCTCGGGCAAAAGCTCGCTCATGCGCGGCGTCCTCAAGCCCGCCGTCGAGGCTGCATTGCGGCGCACATCAAAAACCAAGGGCCAGGCACCGAATGGCAAACTCATCGGCAGTGAACATCTCGAAGCCGTTTACGAAGTCGATCAAACCCCCATCGGCAAGACCTCGCGCTCGACGCCTGCGACCTATCTCGGCGTCTTCGACGAAATCCGCAAACTCTTCGCCCAAGTGCCGCTCGCGCGGATGCGCGGCTACACCGCGAGCCGCTTTTCCTTCAACGCCGAGGGAGGTCGCTGCGAAGCATGCGCCGGCCAGGGCGTAATCAAAGTGGAGATGAATTTTCTCCCCACGAGCTACATCCCGTGCAGCGCATGCGGCGGCAAACGCTACAACGCCGCCACCCTCGAGGTCCTCTATCAGGATCGCAGCATCGGCGACGTGATGGAGATGACCCTCGAGGAAACCGCCGGCTTCTTCCGCGCCATGCCGAAGATTCACCGCCCGCTGCAACTCCTCTGCGATACCGGTCTCGGTTACCTGCACCTTGGCCAGGCCAGCCCGACGCTCAGCGGCGGCGAAGCGCAGCGGCTTAAGCTCGTGAGTGAACTTACCCGCGGTCTTGGCCGGGCGCAGCACGCACGCCTGCGCCAGCAGCGTGAACCCAAGTCCATGCTCTATCTGCTCGAGGAGCCGACCATTGGCCTGCACATGGCCGACGTGGCCGCGTTGCTCGGGGTGCTCCACCGGCTCGTCGATGACGGCCACACCGTCATCGTCATCGAGCACAACCTCAGCCTCATCGCCGATGCCGATTACATTATCGATATTGGCCCCGAGGCCGGTGAGGCCGGTGGCAAGCTTGTGGCCAGCGGCCCTCCCGAGGAGGTCGCGCGCCACAAAACCAGCCGCACCGCCCCCTTCCTGCGCGAAGTGCTGAAGTCCGCGAAGTGAGTATTTCTCAGGGCATAGGCATGGACTGGATGCCAGCCGCCCACTGGTGGATCGGGCACCCCATGCACGCTGGCTGCCAGCGCCCACGGAACAGCCGTTTCACCCTGCGGCATTGGGGAAAAGATGAAGAAAAAGACAAAGAGGGAAATTTGCGGCATCTACCCCGCAAAAACTCTCGTCTTATCCACGTGCTCACTGCTTGCCAAAGCCCTTGGTTTCTTACTACAACGTTCGCCCGTGAAGATATCCGCTCCATCTTTTTCGTGCGCCGCGAGCCGCGTGCCATGCCGATGAAGCTGCCGGATTCCGAGCGCGAGCTCGATGCCCAGTTGCTCGAACGCACGGCCCTCGGGGATGAGCCGGCCTTTGCACAGCTTTACGATCGCTTCTCCGCGGGCCTCTATTCCATGGCCGTCAAAATCATGGGCAACGAGGCCGATGCGCAGGATGCGGTGCAGGATGCCTTCGCCCACATCTGGCGCAAGGCGGCGACTTACGACCGCCAGCGCAGCAGCGGCTTCACCTGGGCGGTGATGGTCCTGCGCAACAAGGCCATCGACCGCATCCGTCTCCGCCAGCGCGCCACGCGGGTGGTCGAGAAAGCCGCCGCTGATTTTTCCAATGAGCCCGGGCTCGACGATTCCTCCGCCGCGGCCGTTGCCTTGAACGACCAGCGGACCCGCGTGCAGACGGCGCTTGCCAAGATTGGGGACGAGCAAAAGGAAGCCATCGAACTGGCCTTTTTCCAGGATCTCACGCACGAACAAATCGCGGCCCGGCTCGACACCCCGCTGGGCACGGTCAAGGCACGGATCCGGCGCGGTCTGCAGCGGCTCCATCGGGCCTTGAAGGGGGAGGACGTATGATCGACGAGGCGCTCCAGGACCAGGCAGCGGATTACGTCTCCGGCGGCCTCGAAGCCACGGAAGCGGAGCGTTTCGCCGCCGCCATGCGCGACAACGAGGAGTTGCGCGCCTATGTCTGGGAACTCGAGGAAGCGCAGGCCATGCTCGCCTACGACGCGCCGTCGCACGTGCCCCACATCTCGCTCAAGGCGCGTGTCCTGGAGGATGTGCGCGCCGAGCGCAAGGTCGTGGCGATGCCGCCGCGCACAGATTGGATTCCGTGGGCGCTCGCGGCCTCGCTCGCTGTGAGTTGCGTGCTGCTCTGGAACGAGCGCCGCCAGGTTGATCGTGAGCATCGCGCCACCGTCCAGGAACTCGCTTCGACGCGGGCGATGGCGAAGAAGATCGCCGAGCAACGCGCCGAGGATGAGGCGCGTCAAAAGGAGGAGATCGCGGCGATGCGGCGGGAAGTTGCGGCGTCGCATGAACGCGACGCGCTCGCGGCTGTGAAAATTCAGACCCTCAGTTCGCAGGTCGATGCCTATGCCAAGGCGCTGGCGGTGGTCGTGTGGGACGACTCTACACAGCGCGGCGTGCTCAAGCTCGACAAGTTCCCGCAAGTTGCCGAGGGCAAGGATTATCAATTGTGGATCATCGACCCGAACAAGAAGACGCCCGTCAGCGCGGGCGTTGTTCCCGTCGGTCAGAGCGGCACGGTGCGCGTGCCGTTCAAGCCTTCGGAACGGGTCGATGCAGCGCAAAAATTTGCGATCAGCGTCGAAAAAGCAGGCGGGGCGCCGGCGCCGGCGGGGCAGATCGTGGAGATTGGAAACTAGCGGGCCGGCTTAGGGTGCCGTGCCACCAGCCTAGTCCACGTAGACGAACTCATTCGTGCAGAACAGCACCTGGCAGAATTTCTCCCAGGCTACGGCGTCGCCGCCGAGTTGCCCGAGAGCTGCGCTGGCGCGCTGCGTCTCGTCCGGGCGCGGTGGCCGGGCGAGAAGACGTTCATAGAGCCACACCAGACGTGCGCTGGAATCGGGTGGCGCTTCGTGTTCGAGTCGCTGTGCAAGCGCCTTCGCCTGCGCCAGCGCGAACGGGTGATTGAGCAGCCACAAGGCCTGCGGCGCGACGACGGAATCCGTGCGCTGCTCGACGATGCTGTTCGGGTCGGCTCCATCGAAGAGCATCTGATAAGTCGCGCGCTCGGAACGAACCGTGGTGAGATAAAGCGTGCGCCGCGGTTGCGCGAGATCACCGATCGACGGACCGCCGAATGCGGGATCGAGCGTCCCGGTGACGCTGAGCATCGCGTCGCGCACTTCTTCCGCGCTGAGGTGGCGGCGCGGGAACCGGCTCAGGAGCTTGTCCGCTGGATCGCGCGCGCCGGTGGCGGTTGCATCCGCAGGCTCCGCACCCTGCTGATACGCCGCGGAATTCATGATCAACCGGTGCATCGCTTTCACGCTCCAGCCGGATCTAATGAATTCGAGCGCCAGCCAGTCGAGCAACTCCGGGTGCGTCGGCGCTTCGCCGAGTTTGCCGAAATTGTTCGTCGTGCGCACCAGCCCCGCTCCGAAATGATGTTGCCAGATGCGGTTCACGAAGACGCGGGCCGTGAGCGGATTGTCTGCGCTCGCCAGCCAGCGGGCCAGTGCGAGCCGGCCGCTTCCTTCGGTGATCGGCGTTTGCGAGTCGCCCGCGAGTAACGCAGGGAAAACGCGCGGGCGCACTTCCGCGAGTCGGTCATAGCGGCCGCGGACGTGCACACGCGCATCGTGAAAGCCCTCGTAAGGCGTGGCTGGGATGCCGCCCTCCTGCAATCCGTGTGCAAACTCTGCCTTGCCGACCACCGTGATCAATTGCTCCTTTTCTTTTTCGAGTTCCGCCCGACCGGATACGCCTTCCCCGATCTGTGCCCCTTCGCCGCTGCAAATCCACCACACACCGTCGTGCCCCTGCTGCGCGCCGCTCGTCAGCGTATCGCGCAAATCCCAGATCGTGCCATCCTCGGCGCGCAGTAAGAATTCCGTCTGCGTTGAATCGCATGTGTATTCGCCGCGCGGCCCGATCACCAGCCGCACGAGATCGCCTTTCTCCACGGCGATTTCCGTCTCGGGAAACTCCGCGTGTCCCGCGTTGTCCATCGCACCGGAAGCGATGGTCTTCATCCCGTGTCGCACCGCCCAGTCGATCCCGTTGCCACAATTCGCGTCCGCATCGTTCAAACGCGCACTGACGCGGATTTTCCCCGTCACGGGACTCCGCCACGCTGCCGTCGCCACCACCTTCGGTCCCGGGTGCAGGCAGATGGCTCGCGCGCCGAGTGTGATCGTGCCGAACTTCACTTCCGTCGCCGTCGTGTTGATCGTCAGCGACGGATTGTCCATGCCCTTCGGATGCCACGAAAGCAGGCCGGCCATGCCCGCCACATCGCGCACCACCTCCGTCATCGGCTGTAATCCACCCGCCAGCTGCGCTTCCACTTCCAACAGGCGCTTCTGTGCCGTATCGCGCTGCGCGAGTTGCTCCGCCGTGAGCAGCGGCCAGCGCGCGACCTTCTCCCCTTCGCCCTTCGACTGAAATTTCGCGAGGATATGGCTGCTGAAAAAAATGCCCGCGAGCGAGTAGTAGTCGGCGTTGGTCAGCGGATCGAACTTGTGGTCGTGGCACCGCGCGCAACCCAGCGTCAGGCCCAGAAAAGCGCGCCCCGTCACATCGATCTGGTCGTCCACGATATCCGTGTAGAGCTTCTCCTTGTCCGCATCTCCGTTGCCCCAGTTGCCGATGGCATACATCCCCGTTGCCACGATTTTCTCCGCATCCCACTGCTGCTTCGCCAGGATGTCACCCGCGACCTGTTGAATGACAAATTGGTCGAACGGCAGATCGCGATTGAACGCTTGCACCACCCAGTCGCGGTAACGCCACGCCTCGAGAATATCGCCGTCCTTGCCCTGCCCACGCGAATCCAGCGAATCCGCATACCGCACCACATCGAGCCAGTGCCGCCCCCAGCGCTCACCGTAATGCGGTGATGCCAATAACCGCTCGACGACCTTCGCGAAAGCGTCCGGCGAGTTGTCCGCGAGGAAAGCCGCGATCTCCGCGGCGGTCGGTGGCAGCCCCGTCAGGTCGAAGGTCGCGCGCCGCAGTAGTGTGCGTTTGTCCGCTGCGGGCGCCGGCGCGAGCCCCTGTTCATCCAGCTTCGCGAGAATGAACGCATCGATCGGATTGCGGATTTCGGATTGCGGATTGCGGATTTCCGGCACCGCCGGCCGCTCCGGTTTGTGAAAAGCCCACTTCTTCCGTTCCGCGTCATAGTCGATCTTCTTCGTTTCGGTCTTCGCCACGGGTGCGGGGGACTTTCCATCCCGCGGGTCGGGCGCCCCCATCTTCACCCAAGCCACGAAGTCGTCCACCACCGCCGCCGGCATCTCCTTCTTCGGCGGCATCGCCAAATCCTTGTCCAGCCGGCGCACCGCCTTGATCAGCAGGCTGTCCTCCGGCTTGCCCGGCACCAGTGCCGGCCCCGATTCACCGCCTTTGAGCACACCGTCGCGCGTATCGAGCAGCAACTCGCCCTTCAGCTTCTCCGCATCGGCGCTGTGACACTTGTAGCAGTATTCGACAAGCGCCGGTCGGATATGCTGCTCGAAAAACTCCACGCCCTCCGCCGTCGGCGCCGGCGCATCCGCAGCCAGCACCCGTATGGCAGTGCAGCCAAAAAGCAAAACTAGCGGGCGGACAAGAATGGACATCTCCAAGGGTAACCCCTCCGCTTCCCCGCGGCTTTGAAATCTTTTCCACCGCTCGTTCCCGCAGCGCTACTCCTTGAAATCCGTATCCGCGTCCTTGAGATCGAGTTCCTTGATCCACGCATTGCGATAGCGCACATCGTGTCCCTCGCACTGGAGCTTCAAGCCTTGCGGCGTATCCGTGATTCCTTTGCCACCGTCATTCCCACCATCCACGCCGGAATTCGGTCCACCCCACACCTGCTGGATGGCGACGTTGTTGTGTACTTTCACCCCATTGAAATACATCGAAACGAGCGGTTTCTCGACCATCTTGCCGTCCTTGAAACGCGCCGCGCGAAACTCGATGTCGTAGGCATTCCATTGGCCGATTCCCTTGTAGTGCTGATAGGGCGCATCGGTTTCGTTAATCACCGCACCCAGGCCATGCTTGGTCTTATCGCCATCGAAAATTTGAATCTCATAGCGGTTTTGCAAATACACGCCGCTATTGCCACCGGGCTTCATGATGAGGAATTCGATGTGCAGCCGGAAATCGCGATACGCCTTCTTCGTCACGATATCCGCCGCCCCGTATTTCCCGCCATCCGCGGCGCGGTCATCGGTCATCACCGCCGTTTTGTCCTTGTCCACCGGATCGGGAACAATCTGCCACTTGATCGGCAGGGACGACTTGAACCCTGGCCCCTCCCAGTAGGTCCATTTCTCATCGAGCATCTGCCGCGAACCGTCGATAATCATCTCCGCCCCGGAAATCGGCCCCGCGCCGACGCCGACACCCGCAAAGGCCCGGGCGGATGCCAGGATGGAAAGGAGCACAGGGAGATATCGGCGGTTCATAAAGTGGGTGGGAATTGAAAAGACGCTGAAGACAATGCCGCGATGGGCGGCATGCGCAATGTTCTTCCGGAGGGTGGGCGCTTAGCGACGCTTGCTGGCCTTCTTCGCCGAGGCTCGTGTTGCAATTCTCGCGATCACGGGCTGGTTGCCATAGGCACTTCCGGAAATCACGGTATTTGGCGCCGCTGCACCGAGCTGCGTCAACAGGTTGATCATGTTCGCGACGGGAGGATTGGAATTAGCAGACATATCAATGGAAACTTTCTAACCGCCGCGCATTGAGCGGCATCGCCACGCGAAAGAAAAGCAGATTTTACAATTTTCGCAGTGCCGCCCTTGAATTTGCGATTTGCTCTGACATTTTCCGCGCCTCGGAATCCCATCGTCAGTGGCCCACAACCTCGTTTACACAATCGCGCTCGACCATCCTCCCGGTTCGGTGGGTCACCGCACGATGGCAAAGTTTCTCGTCTTGTCGCTTCTGCGAACGCGGTTCAGTGGAGATATCGTCGTTTTCAAGAATACCAAGGCTCCGCTATTCATGGTGCCACGCGCCGGGGTGCGCGAAGTCTTCATCAAGACGAAAGCGCCGAAAAAGCAGAAATTTTGGGACTACGCCCAGGCGTGGAAATTCCGGGTGCGGCACGAACTCGATGTGGCGGCTTACGACAAAGTATTGTTTCTGGATGCCGATTGCCTGGCGCTCCAAAATATCGATTCGTTGCTCGCGGGACGATGGGATCTGGGAATTTATCCCGAGCCCGGCACACGCGTCGGGAGGCGCTGGTATAACGCCTTCCTTTCTGACAAAGAGGTGCGGACGCTGGAGTGCGAAGGCGTCAATGGCGGCACGCTGGCGATCCGCGCTCCGATTTATCACGATGTGATGGCAGAGTGGGAACGCATTTACTCCGGACGAGTGGAACGGGAACGCTTTGCGCTCGATCAAGCGGCACTCAACCGTCTCATCCTCGATACTTCGCTGCGCCTGAGGCGCTACCAGAGCCAGGATATCTGCACGCCCCTGGCCTTCGACCGGCATCCGGCGCGATACTTTGGCAGCCGCCTCGTGCACTTGGCTGGAACAACGGCCTTCATGGTGAAACTGCGTTTCATGTTCGGCCTGTATTTGAACACCTTTTTCTTCGATCCGCAGGCGGCGCTCCTGCACATCCTCGATCTGTAATTCATGGGCCGGAACCTCATCTACACCATGGCCTTGGACCCGAAGGGCGCGACCGGCCATTGGAATCTCGCAAAACTTCTTGTCTCTTCGCTCCTGCGCACGCGCTTCACCGGAGACATCATCGTCTTTCACAACTCCCCGCGACCACTTTACATGGTGCCGCGTAAAGGCTTCCGGGAAATCCGCCTCGATTTGCCGCGGGCGGCCAGGGACATGCGCGATTTCGCCGTGCTCGCACAGACCTGCAAGCACTCAGTGACCAAGTGGATCAAGGGTGCGGAGTATGACAAGGTGATGTTCATCGACTGCGATTGCGTCGTCTTGCGGAACATCGATCATTTCTTCGACGACGATTCCGATCTTGCGATCTTTTCCGAACCCGGAACGGACATCCAGGGAGACTCCTACGGAGGTTATCTCACGGACAAGGAGTGGCAGCGACTCGTGCGCCGGGGGATCAACAGCGGCACTTGGGTGGTGGCCGGTCATCGCTTCGACACGCTGCTGCGCCGCTGGCGCACGACCCAGGCGCGCACTCCCACCCAAATCTGCGGTTTGCGTGAGCAGTCGGCTTTCAATCGCGTCGTCCTCGACTGGGATGGAGATATTGGCGAGTTGCCCGCTGGCGAGATCGCGCTGCCACTTTGCAACCGGGAGCTTTCTCACTATCGGGCCTTCACCAACTGCGCGATTGTCCACGCGGCGGGCGGGGACGACGTCAACCACAAGCTGCGCTTTCTCTTCAGCGCCTTCACGGGCGCATTTCTCTTCGATCCGCAGCTCGCCCTGTTCAATATCCTCGAGATGTAGCTATCACGGTTGCGATTCGACCGACATCAGCAACGGAGCAGGTTGGCGCATCGTGGAACTGATGGAGATGGCCACGACGGGCTCGGCGTTCGGCTCGGACGACCATTTCAGGTAATAAAGTGCGAGCGTATTTTGAAAATAATCCGCCCGGGGATTGGTGCCGGGCCACGCAATCGCCTCCTGCGGAGCTTCGGGCAGCGGATCGACTTTGTCGTTGATCTTCGGCACCCACCAGCGCCAGATATTCCGTCCGAAAATCAACGGAATACGCACGACCTGCCCATTCGCACGCAGGAGGAAAATGCTGCCGATGCAGGTTCCGGTATGGGCTTTTGGATTCATGACGTTGCATGCAGCGATCACAGTGGAGATGCGCCGGCTCGCTGCATTCAGCGGAATCCAGCCGGTGCTGCGCGGCAACATGCGGCCGGCGCTGAGACGCAAGGTTTTACCGGCTAGCAAAACGAAATCGCCATACGGAAAGGATTGTTCATTGGGGTTGTAAAAATAGTTGTTCTCGTTTCCTCGCGTATCCTCCACGGTCCAATCGTCCTGGGGCCGGGCTGTGGAAAACGGGTCGAGATTGATCCTGGGCAGTCCGCCAGCGGGCGGCGGTGCCGCTGCCGGCTTGCATCCGTGCTCCCGGCGCAACGCCTGCCAGGCCTCGAGATTGGCCGCCTCGGACTCCTTTTTCCGGCCGAGGTGGGCGAGCGCCTCGGCCCTGGCCAGCGCCAGCCAACTCGAGGCTGTCGTCTTCCCATTATCGGAGCAAAGTGTGACGACCTCGTCCCATTGTTCCAGCGCGCAGGCCTGCGCGACCAGCACGGCGCGCGGGAGTTCCGCCTCCCGCCAGGTTTTTATTGGAGAAGCCCCTGTTAGCCCGGTTAGCCCGGAGTCAGGGAGGGGGGCAAAGCGGGCCTGCACGCCAAGATTTGCCGCCGCTTTCAACACCGACCCTTTCCCTTCTTTGTCGAGGGCTTGTGCCAGTGCGGCCCAGCCGGCTTCCGCCTCAGGATGCTTGTTGATCGCGGCCAGCAGGCTTTCGGCGTCGGCCTTCGCTTCGCGTTTGGAAGGGTGAACGATCGAATAGATGCGCATGGTGTGGCTTCCCGTCGAAGCGAGCATCAGGTGCTGCCCGTCCGGGCTCCAGCTCGCCGCTACGACTTCCGATGGAAGCTGATGCTCGACCACCCATGTTTCCAGCAACTGCGCGACGTCGAAGATGCGGCACGTCCCATCGGAACTGGCCGTGACCAGCCGCGTGCCATTTGGATGCCATCCGATGGCCTGGACGGCGCTGGCGTGCGCCCGGACCGTCTTGGACAAGTGGCCGTTGCGCGTATCCAGCCAAAGAAAGGCGCCACTTTCCCCACCTACCGCGAGCCGTATCCTGTCGGCATCCAACGCGCAGGCATGGATCGCGCCAAGTTCTCTCGGGAGGGCTGTCCTCATGGAAAGAGCGCCTCCTTCGCCGAGGATGGAGAATTGGCTGATTCCCCCCACCGTGCGCACCTGCCCCAGATCGCCGTTGCCCAGTTCGCCGAGCCAGACGGTATTTTTGTCAGTGATCGTCCTATTCTCCGGGCCATCGACCGAAACGCGGCTCCATCCGTCGCGTGTATGCACGAGCAAAGTGCGATTGTCGTGCAGCCAGCGGATATCCGTTGCATCGAGGTCCAGGTACTCCCGGCGTTCGTCGTTCTTCATGCTCCAGGCGATCAGTCCTCGGCCGGGACATGCCGCCGCCAGCCACTCTCCATTTGGACTCCAGGCCAACTGGCCGTGGCTGAGAGTGATTTGCCCCTTTTTTGGAGGCAACATCAGCCGCACCCGCTCCGTGTTTCGCGCGGCATCGAGGACCAGCGCTTCATCACCTGCCACGAATACGGCGAGCCTTCCATCGATCGGATCGGGATGCCATTGCGCATCCGTTAACTCGGCGTTGAATTCGATCGGAACCACGTGCGGCGACCGTCGCAGGTCATCCCACGCCCGCAGCGTTCCATCCTCCCCGATGGAAAGCAGCCGGTCCCGGCTCAGCCAGTGCAACCCCGTAACTTGATGATCGTGTCCATAGAGCGCGGACAGAATCTCCGGTGGCTTCCGATCATTCAGGATGAGGATCTTTCCGTCGATACCGCCCACAGCCACCCGCATCCCGTCCGGAGCCCAGGCAAAAGCGGATGCTCCGGGGCTGTAGCGGGGTGCGAGCCCAAATGAGCCGTCCGCCTGGTAAAGGTCAAACGATGTCATAGGCTCCTGTTTCTTCGAAACCGCCACTTCGTTGTGGCCGGGGCGCCAGGCGAGCACGGATTCCGGGCGGTTGAGCTCGAATTCGTGGTAGATGATGTTGTTTTTCCAGATTTGCAGGCGGGCTGGGTTCCTGACCGTTGACACCAGCCTCTCGCCATTGGTCTCCCAAGCTAGCGCCTGCACCGGATCGCGCACGTCGGGAAATTCCGTCAGCGAGGTGCCATCCCCCTGCCATGATTGGATTCTTCCATCCGCTCCGCCGGTGGTGAGCTCATCTCGCACCGGATTCCAGGACAGTGCCGAGACCGCGCCAGCATGCTTCTTCCAGCGCCGTCGCTCGCGTTTCGTTGCCGGCTCCCATAGCACCACCTCGCCATTCTCCAGGCCGACTGCCAGCACTTCACCCTTCCAAGCCATGCTGCGTACGGCGGCCCCAGCCTGCCACGAATCCACCTTCTCCAGCTTGTCGCACGACCAGATGGAGACTTCCCCGTCATCTCCTCCCAGAGCGGCGTTCTTTTCGTCCGGGCTCACGGCCAGCGCGCGCAGCGGCTTCCTGGATACCACGCATGGCTGATGCTCCGGATTGAGCGCAGCATCCATCACATACCATTCCCACCCGCGCCGGTCGGGCTGGCCGGCCTCGGGCTTATAGCGTTTTATCAGTTCCCGGACTGCTTCCCCACGAAACTTGTCGATGCTCTCGATCGCCGAGATCATGTCTTCGCGATAACGAGTGGCGGCAATCTCGTTGGAATGCTGAATCTCCGCATTGCGCGATCGCGCCAGGACGAACGCCAATCCGCCCAACGCCGCGATCAAAACCGCCGCGACCGATATGGTGATGACGGCCAGGCGCGTCTTTTTCCGCTGGGCCTCGATCTTCGCCTCCAATTCCCGCTTTTCCCGCGCCGCTGTCTCGATCTTGACCAACTCCGCGCGTCTTTGCTCCAGCGTTTCGAGCCGCTCCGCGACCAGCGCGGCGCTGCTCAACCGCCGTTTCGGATCGACATCGACACAAGCGGCGATGTCTTCCGCCAGCAACCCGTCCGGCACGTCCCGCCGCCACCCATCGCCCACGAGGAGTCGTTCAAAATCCGCGATCACCACCTGGTAAAGCACCACCCCGAACGAGTAGATATCGCCGAGTACGGACGCTTGCGTGGCCCCCCGGTATTCCGGTGGGCAATACATCTGCGTCCCGCTGTGCATTTGCTCCAGAGTCCACTCCCATATCCCCGTCGTGCCTGCACCCGGACCATCCATTCCCGCCCGCTTGGCCAACTCCCCGATCCCGAAATCCGCCAGCTTCGGTTGCACCCTGCCGTCGGCGAATTCCTCGATGAAGATGTTCGAGGGCTTCACGTCCTTGTGGATGATCCCCACCGAATGTGCCGCTGCGAGCGCGCGCGCCACCTTGGCCATGATGGCGAGCCGTTGCGCCTGCGGCACTTCTCCTTCCTGCATCTTTCTCGCGAGCCATTCGTCCAGCGTTCCGCCATTGCAATAGGCGCTCTCGAGGAAGTATGGCGCGCTTTCCAGTTGGATGTCGTACAGCTTCGCAATGTCCTCGCGTGGCCCCAGTGACTTGCGAATGAACTCGACGAGTTTCGACTCCCTCTGAAACGAGCGCAGTTTCACCACATCGAAGCAAAACTTGAAGACCCGCTGCTCCTTTTCCTCGCGGTGTTCGGCCAGCCAGACTTCTCCAAATCCGCCTTGTCCCAGCTTTCGCACCAGCCGCCAGCCGGGCCGCTTCGGCACCTCCATCTCCGCTGCAGGGCGCCATCCCAGGGTGGTTTTCTCCTCGTCCGATTTCGAGCGTTCCGTATTGACCCCATCGCGCGGACGCCGGAACGGTGCATATCCCCGCTCGCCCACCTCGAACACTTCCTGCGCCCCTTCCACGCCCTTCAAAAAATATGCCCCGTGTGCTTCCCAGCCCAGCTTGCCTTGCTCCTTCGCCGGCACCCCCGGCACTGCGGTGAGCGACTGCCGTGCCTCATCGAACACTTCGCGCGTCAGCAGCACCTGCCCGCCATCTGCCATGCCCATGACCCGCGCCGTCAGGCTCACCGCTACGCCCACCGCCTTCGGCATTTCGCGCTCGGGCGCCGGGACCAGCAGCATCTCTCCGCGATGAATCCCCACGCGCACCTTCAAGGGATGTTTCATCTGCCATTTCTCGCGTCGCAGCAGCCATTGAAACCGCAAACCCACGGCCACCGCTTCGGTGACGCCCTCGAACCGCGCCATCAGGCCATCCCCGGTATTCTCGATCGCCGCGGCGGCGGTCTCCCCCAAGGCCTCGCGAAAAAGCTGCCCGTGTCGTGCGAGGATCTCCGCCCACCCTTTCTGGCCCAGCGTCCCCGTCAGGCTCACCGAATTCTCGATATCCGTGAACATCACCGTTTGATAGACTTGATCCCCGTCGTGGCCATTCGGCATTGCGCCACCATTTCCAGCCGCGCCATTCCCCTCCTGGGGCAAAGCCACCGGGTTCGGTTCGTCTGGAGGAAAGCTGGACGTCTCGCTCATGGCGGCGCGCGCGACGCTGAACAAAGTCCTCTCCCGACGCAAGCGCACACACTCATCGCATCCACCATTTTCACCTCCTTCGCACCCCTCGCATCGAAAACCCACCCCCGCCGCGCGCCTTGCCACCATTCACCAGTCACCGATCACTATTCACAACCTCTTGGCAACCATCACTTCCTCACGCCAAAATCTCTCGGACCACCTTCCCCTCCACATCCGTCAGCCGGAAATCCCGCCCCGCGTGCCGATAGGTCAACCGTTCATGATCGAACCCCAGGCAATGCAGCATCGTCGCGTGCAAATCATGTACCGTCGTCCGGTTTTCCACCGCGCCGAACCCAAACTCATCCGTCGCCCCATACACCGTGCCCCCGCGAATTCCCCCGCCCGCCATCCACACGCTGAACCCATAATGATTGTGATCCCGCCCCAGCTTCGACTTCCCGCCATCCCCCAGCTCCACCGTCGGCGTCCGTCCAAACTCTCCACCCCACAGCACCAGCGTATCTTCCAGCATCCCGCGCTGTTTTAGGTCCGCGAGCAGCGCCGCAATCGGCCCGTCGATCTGCCCGCAGTGCGTCTTCAAATTCGCCTCGATATTGTCGTGATGATCGAACGGCTGCCCCGCCCCGTGCCAGAGCTGCACGAACCGCACCCCGCGCTCCAGCAACCGCCGCGCGATCAGCGTTTGCCGTCCGTGCACCCCGTCCCCATACATCGCCCGCACCGTTGCCGGTTCGCGTGAAAGATCGAACGCATCCGACGCCTCCATCTGCATCCGAAACGCCAGCTCGAACGACTGAATCCGCGCGTCCAGCCGCGTATCGTCCGCCCGCGCCTCCCGGTGCGCCGCATTCAATTCCCGGAGCAAATCGAGCTGCCGCCGCTGCATCGATTCCGTCGCGTGCGGACTGCGGATATTCTCGATCAACTTCTCCACCTCGGTGTGCTGCGGATCGACGAAGGTCCCTTGATACACCCCCGGCAAAAACCCCGACTGCCAGTTCTCCGCATCCTTGATCGGATAACCCCCCGGGCACATCGACACAAACCCCGGCAGATTCTGGTTTTCCGTCCCCAGCCCATACAGCACCCACGCCCCCACGCTCGGTCGCGCCTGCACCGAGTCCCCGCAATTCATCAGCATCAGGGACGGCTCATGATTCGGCACCTGCGCCACCATCGACCGCACCACCGCGATATCGTCCGCATGTGCTGCCGTCTTCGCAAAGAGCTCGCTGATCTCCAGCCCGCTCTGCCCGTATTTCTGGAACTTGAACGGCGACGGAAACGCCGCCCCCGTCTTCCGCTCCGTCCGTAAATTTTCCGCCGGCAATGCCTGCCCTGCATACTTGGCCAGCGCCGGCTTCGGGTCGAACGTGTCCACATGCGACGGCCCGCCATTCAGGAAAAAGTGAATCACCCGCTTCGCCCGCGGCGCAAAATGCGGCGCATGCGCCGCCAGCGGATTCACCGCCTCCCCCGTCTCCGCCCGCAACAAACCCGCCCCCCCAAACAAACTCGCGACCCCCACGCCGCCCATCCCCATCCCGCATCGGCGCAAAAAATCGCGCCGGGTCAGCGGGCAGGGGAGTATATGCGGCTGTTGCATGGTCACATCTTACTACTCCCCAACCGGCAAAATCGCTAGGCCTCTTTGCAAACCTCACTCTCCCCTGCATGTTCAAAATTAAGGCGCTCCGGCTGCCGTGATGCATGGCAACCGGAGCGATGTGTCTGCTATTTATTTTGCCGGAAAAATTGCCGCTCAACGGCGTGTTTCGGTTTACCGGCCCGTTACGCCGCCGGAACTCTTGCTGCCGGCTCCTCCCGCGCGCGCCCCGCCCGAAGATCCACTAGAGCGGCCTCCGCCGGAATTCGCTCCACTGCCGCTGCGTGAGTTGGCATTGCCGCTCGCCGCTGCGCCCGTGGTGCCTGCGCCGTTGGTATTGGTAGTGCCATCCGTGTTGGTGGCATTTGTCCCGGAACTCTTCTGGCTCGCCGCGCCCGGTGCCGCGCCATTATTTACGGTGCCCGTCCCGGCATTAGCCGGCGAGCCGGTTGCATTCGGTGTGACATTCGTCCGGTTCAACGTCCCGGAATTATTCGGCGAGTTGGTATTTCTCGCCGACCCCGGATTCGTCACCGGCTGACCAGTGCCCGGATCGATCTGCTGTGTCCCGCCGACTCCCTGCTGCGTTGCTCCGCCTTGTTGTGTCCCGCCAGCGCCTTGCTGCGTATTCGTAGTCGTGGTGTTGTCGCCATTGACGGACGTATTCCCCGGCGTTGAGAGCCCCGCGTTGTTGCTGGTCGCCGGGGAAATAATCGTCCCATCCGCCGCGCGCACCGAACCATCCAGCGCCACCGTGGCCCCATCCGTCCGCGTGATCGTTCCATTCGCATTCAGCGTCCCTAGCATCGGCGTTCCGCCGAATCCAAAGGTCACCGCCCGGAACGATCCATCGATATTCCGGATCGTCCCATCCGGCAGCACTACCGTCCCATTCGGATTGATCGTCCCCATGAACGGCACCCCGTTGTTGCCGAGAAACACCGTCCCGCTCCCGCCGCCCTCATTCCGCGTCAGCCTCCCACTATTCGCTCCGCCGCTCCCCGTCGCTGCGCCAGACGTCACGCCGCTCGGTGTCGCCGGGGGCGCCACCCGGGTTTCCGTGCCATTCCCCCGCGGGTCACCGGGATTTTCCGTCGGATTGGGCGGCAATTCCACGATCTTCCCATCCAGCGTCAAAAGTTGCGTCGACTTCAAGGTCGCCTTCGTCTTGCTTTTATCGGCGAAGATCATCGTGCCATCCGGTTGCACTGTCACCCCCGAGGGAAGCCGCAAATCCTTCACCAGCTTTTCCGTCGTGCCATTCCGCGTCACAAAAGCCTCCCCGCCCGAGACCGTCACTCCGTCTAGAGTCGCCACTCCTACTTGTTCGCCGTCGCCGGCGCGCGCAGGATTGCTCGTCGTTTCAGAGCGCGGATTTGGATCAATCGCCACCGCGGACCCGACGCAGCCCGCGGCAGTCAAAATCATGCAGAGAAAAGAGGATGTTTTCATATCAAGTGATCGCCCTCTCGCTGGCCCGTGGCTGTCATCTTCCCGTGCCTGACTCCCTAGTCATCACTCCTCCCGATAAATCAGTCCGTCTTTACATTTTCCACTCCTCGCACTCGTATCGCCATCCTCCCCGTGGCTGCGAACCTCAACACCATTTGCTTCCGCATTTCCTATATCCTCATCCTCGTCCTGGTGGGCGGGATCGGCGCCGTGGGATATTTTGGAAAGGTCGTCACACCCCTGGCCGTCGCTTTCCTGCCGACCGAGACCGCCGATGCTCATCTTGCGAACTCCTACGTCGCGGTGATCACGAAAATGAACTCGGGCGAACAACGCTACGAATACAAAATCTCCTACGCCGGCCACACCGCAAAGCTCATCGCAAAGAAACCGCTCGTTCCTTTTGTCTCCGAGGATGAAATCCGCCGCCGCGATGAGGCCCGGATCAAACAACTCTACACCGGCCGCGCACCTGCGCCGGAACCACCCAAGCCCGAACCCACCATCCCCGTTCGTTTCGTCAGCGCCGTTCCTTCCTTCGTCGTGCACGAGGTTCCCAACGCTTCCCTAGGCGATTACTATAACGCCACGTGGACGGGTGGCGAGGTCTTCGGGCTGGTTATCTGGGCCGCCATCGTCCTCGGCGTTGCCTTTCTTTTGTGGCGAAACCTCACCCGCTCGCGCCGCCGCCACCGCCGCTAAAGCGATTTAAATTAAATTGTAGCTACTGTGGCGATGTTCTGTGGGTAGGGTGGGCGTCCCGCCTGCCGTCTTCCGCGTCTCGCGGAAGACCTCCGTACCAGAACTGGGGGGCCTGGGAACCCAACCTTCGCGCCGCCGAACATCGCCGGGCACTCACGCCGCTGCCTTCGAAGAAGGCTATGGTTTTATATAAAAATGCCCTAAATCCGTCTCGTTTACTTCGGCCTCTTCGCTCCCTGCTGGATCGCGTAAAGCTGCGTCATTGTCGCCACGTAAAGCACCCCATTCGCCGCCGTCGCCGTCGCGCTGATCGGATTTTTGAAGTCCACCGTCGCCAGCACCTTCTTCTCCCGCCCCGCCGCGACGATCGTGAATTCCCCTTTGCGTGTCCCCACGAAAACCTTCCCATCGGCCACCAGCGGCGAAGCCCAGAAATCTCCGTGCGTCCCGTGGACCCACACCGGCTTTCCCGTCACCGCATCGATACAATAAATGCTCCGCGTTGTATCCGTCGCATACACGAGCCCGTCGGCCACCGCGGCCGTGGTGATGGTGTGCTTGTCGAGCGGACACGTCCAAAACTCCGCGCGGCTCGTGACATCCCCCGTCAGCGTCGCGTCGAAGCATTTCACCCACGCCTCATTCTTCCCCCAAAACACATCGCCCCCGCCCGCAATATACACGCGATTCCCCACTACGACTGGCATCCCATAAATGTTGCTCGGCCCCTGCTGGCGATTTTGCGTGAACCGATGCACCTCGGTCTTCGGCGCCGTCGGGTCGG
>JADMIO011667569.1_pt1 | contig 23776 bp, 18 predicted proteins | sample 8958161 | NCBI WGS metagenome assembly JADMIO01 (sample SAMN16585339, study PRJNA669376) | soil metagenome | isolation source: Crop rotation soil | place: USA: Cullars Rotation, Alabama | collected 2011
GTCACTGGCGCGCCACTACCGAAGTCGCGGCGGAAAACCGCCGATACGTAGTTGCGATACGCCGTGTCGTTCGGGCTGGACGTCACGCGCGCTTCGGCACGACCGATCAGGTTCTGCTCCCGTTGCGCGTAGCCGTCCTGATCGTTGGTGCGAATCGCGTCGAGCAGGCGGCGGCCTGTTTCCGCGTCGCCTGCGCCTTTGGCGAGCTGACTCGACAGCGCGTCCATGTCTCGCGCCACCGCATCAAAACGTGCCTGGCGCACCCTGCCGCGAAGGTCGACGAGTGCGCGGAAACCAGGCTGTCTGCCCAGGCCCGCTGCGATGAGATCCTCGGCGCGAGCGAAGTCTTCGCTCTGCAAGCGCGCCTGGGCCTGACGCACGTAGATGCTGGCGATTGCCTCGGGCGCCGTGGTCGTGAGGAAAGGATCGGCCGCCGGCAGGACGCGCTTCAAGTCGGCGAGGGCAGCGTCTGCGCCTCCCGTATCGTTCGCGTTCGCGCGCGTCGTGAACGTCTGCTTGAGCCCGTCGATGCGGGCCGTTTCCGCCTTCGAAGCGTTGGCCTGCTCGTACGCGGTGCGCGCGTCCCGCACGCGCTGTTGCTCTGCAATCATGGACGCGCTCTGCGGGCTGAACTTCGCTGCGGCCCCGAGCAGCCGATCAGCCTCTGGGAAGCGATTCTGCTCGCGCATCTTGCCGCCCTGGGTCACGAGCAGCGTCGCGGCGCGATCGCGCTGACTCGCGAGGCCCGCATCGTTCTCGGGAACGAGGCCGCCGAGCGCGGTCGCCGCGGCGAGAGCCTCGCTGACCCAGCTGTCGTCATAGCGTGGCGACGCGAGTAGCGAATCGAACGCCTGCCGCCGTTGCGCGAGCTGCTGCTGCTGTTGATTCGCCCGCGCCGCCGTCTGGCCGTTCTGCGCCTCTGCGAGCGCGCCCTTCAGGCTCGGGGACTCGGCCACCAAGCCGAGGGCGCGATTGATGTCGGCGATGGCCCGGTCCCATTGGCCGCCGGCGCCGAGTGCCCTGGCCTGCTCCGCGAGCTTGCTCGCGATCTTCTCCCGCCCCGACGATCCGCTCAGCGCGTCCCCCGGAGCTTTGAGGCCGAGCTGGTCGACCGAATTCAGCGCTTTCTGTGCGACGTCGAGGGTGAGCGGGCTCGCGGCGAGTGCCGAGTTGATCTGGGTGCGCAGCGTCTCGGCTTGCGCCGCCAATTCCCGAGCCGCGGCTTCCTTGCCGCGCTCCACGGCGACGCGCTGCTGTTCAGCGATGGCATCGCGCATCTGTTGCAAGCGCTGCGCCGTCGAATCGAACGCCAGGCCTTCCGCCAGCGACTTCTTCGCATCGTCGAGCCTGTTCGCGTCGACGTTGCGCTGTACGAGGTTCGCGTAGGCGCCGACGACCGCGGTCTGCGCCTGTTGCAGCGTGGCGGCGTCGACGCCGAATTTCGTGATGTCGTCGAACGCTTTGCGTGCGTCGTCGACGCGCCCCGCCGTGGCGGCGCCGTCGAGCCTGGCGAAGAGCGCCGCGCGGCGCGTGTCGTATTCCTGCCGCGCGCTCGTGAGGCGGTTGCGCGCGTCGCGCTGGTATTCGGCGGGCAGGAGCGCGCTCAGATCGTCGATTTGCCGCTGCGCGCCGTCCCAGTCTCGCATCATGAGCAAAGCATCGACCGCAGTGCTGAGCGCGGCACCCAGCGCGCCACGATACTGCCGCAGCGCCGTGTCGTCGGGGGCGAGCCCCGCGAGCTGTGCCGCAGTCGTCTCAAGGCCGCGGAGCTCGGCCAGCGTGCGCATGTTGCGCGACGCATTCAACGACCTGCGCAGATCCGCCACGCGCTGCGCGTTCTCCTGCGTCTGGCGTGCGGCGGCCAAGCTGTCCTGAAGATTCAGCAGCTGCGCGTCGCTCGGAAACTGGGCGAGACCGGCCTCGACCAGCTTACCGACGCTAGTCAGGTCCTGCCGGCCGAGCGCGGCCGTGGCCAGCTCCGAGTATTTCAGCGCCAGACGCGGAGTCGTCAGCAACGGGTGGTCGCTCTGGATCTGGCGCAGGATTCCGAGGATCTCGGGAATGTCCTCTGCGTTGTCGTCCTGCAGCAGCCGGCCTGCCTCGAGCGCCGTGTTGAAGCGCCCATCGAGATCCGCGAGCAGCTCTTTCTCGCGCTGTTCGAGCCCGCTGCGCTCGTCGCGCACTTTCGCGGAGTCCGGGAACCAGCCGTCCGCTTCCGCGAGGATGCGCTTGGCTTCCGGAAACGCGTAGCGCCCGCGACTTTCGTCTACCGCGGAATCGGCGCGTTGCACATACCATTCGAGAAGGGCTTCGCGCACGCGTTGCAGGGTCGAGTTGCGAGCCACGTCGTCGAGTTGCCGCAACCTCTCGACGGCGGCCGGCACTCGCGAGTCGTCCCGGCTCGCGAGCGCCGCGACGAGTTGTTCTGTCTGCTGCTGCTGGTATTGCGCGAATCCGAAGTAGCCGATGACCGCCACCAGCACCACGGCCGCGACGCCGATGGCGATGCGCAACGGGTTGAACGGCTGCCGGGCAAGACCGTCGACTACTTCGTCCACCGTCGCCGCGCGGTCGGCGCGGCGGAATGCGAGGGACTTCAGCAGCGTGCGCCATTGGCGCGTAGTGAGGTTCTTTACCCGCGCCGGGGCCAGCTTCTGGTCGCGTGCTTCCGCGGCGGACTTCTTGTCGAACGGATGTTTCGACGTCAGCAGCTCGTATACGACGCAGCCGAACGCATAGATGTCGTCGCGCTGATCGGGCTCTTGCCCGTCGATCATCTCGCAGCTCGCGTACGCGGGTGTCAGTGCACCGAGCGTGCCGGGATCGAACTTCGTGATCTCACCCTGCTGCTGGCCGGCCAATTTGGCCGCCTGCGCGATGCCGAAGTCGAAGACTTTGACGACGCCGTTCTTCGTGAGGAAGCAGTTGCCCGGTTTGAAGTCGGAGTGAACTATTCCCGACTTGTGTGCGTAGCTCAGTGCGTGGCCGAGGCCTTGAATGATGGGAAACGCTTCGTCGAGAGCGAACCCTTCGAACTTCGGGTTCTTGATGACGCGGTCGAGCGATTCGCCTTCGAGGAACTCCATCGCCATGTAGACGACGCCAAGCTCGCGGTCGCGCTCGAAACCGTAGACGTTCACGATGTTCGGGTGCGCGAGCGTCTGCGATTTGCGAGCTTCGCGCTGCAATGCCTTCAACGACTCGGGATGGCGGCGAAATTCTTCGTTCAAGATCTTGATCGCGACGTAAGGGTTGCGATCCTGCATCTCCTCGTAGAGCGTGTCCTTCGCTTTGAACACCACGCCCATGCCGCCGCGGCCGACAACGCTTTCGAGCACGTAGCGGCCGTCCTTCAACACGGATCCGCGCTCGAGAGTCGGCGCCGGCTGTGCTGCCCACTTCGCGGGATCGGACCAGCTCGATCCCGTGCCGGTGCCCGTGCCCGTTCGATTCGTGAACGGCGCGCCGGTGCGCCCCGTGTCCGTGCTGCCGGGCGCTGGCGCCGCGAAGTCGCCTGTCGTGAGCGGCGCGCTCGAATTGGGTGGCGCGCTGCCCGGTAGCGGCGCATCCGCGCCGGGTGGCCTTGGTGCCGGGCGCGAACGCAGGATGGTGCGGTCTGCGCTCGGCGCTTCGTGTGCGGGCGGCGGTGCCGCAGGCGGCGGAGCCGCGGCGGAAGGCGGTCGCGGCGGCGGCGGCACGGGCGGCACGACCGGCGGCGGCACGCTCGGTCCCGACGGGCCGGTCGCGTCTGGAGCCGGTGCCGTCGCGGGACGCGGTCTGGCCGAGGCCGAATGCGTGCCCGCGATGCGATTCTTCAGCACGACGTAGAGCTGCAGCGGCAGGCGCCCGGTCTTGTAGATCCGGTCGATCTCCGCAAACGCGGCCCCGGCGCTCGACGGATCTGCCTGCAGGCTGCGTTCCAGCGCGGCATCGAGGTCGCCGAACTGGGCGCGGCCCGCCAGGAAAGCCGTGAGTACCGTCGTGAACTCGTTCATCGCCGCAGTACGCTCATTCCTTGGCCGCGTGGAAGTCCACGACGATCGCCGTGACGTTGTCGCCGCACTCGCGCGCGAGAGCGGCGTCGAGCAAGGCGTCACAGGCGCGTACACAGGTGGGCATCTTCAATTGCTCGGTAAGCTCCGGTGCCGACAGCTCCTTGTAGAGCCCGTCGGTGCAGATCAGGAACCGGTCGCCGTCGCGAATTTCATCGAGCGAGTAGTCGAGAAACAGCCGGTCAGAGCCGCCGACAGCGCGTGTGACGATGTTCTGGGCGGCGTGCGTGTTGGCCGATTCGGGGCTCAGCTCCCCGCGTGCCAGAAGCTCTTCGACTTCGCTGTGATCACGGGTCAATTGTTCGAGCTTCGCGTCACGCAACCGGTACACGCGGCTGTCGCCCGCCCACACGCTGAGACAATGCCGACCGTTCGCGAGCAGGGCGGCGAGCGTGCAGCCGATGATCTTGTTGCCCTCGCTCTCGCTCGCCATCGAGTACAAACGCCGATTCGCGTCGAGCACGCGATCCTCGACGTCGTCGACGAGGCCGCTGAAGCTCGTGTGCGGTTCGACCCCGCGCAGGCGGTCGGTCACCATCTGGCTCGCGACGTCGCCGGCAGCGTGACCACCCATGCCATCCGCGACGGCCCAGAGCCCGCGGGCGGAGAGCTCCAGCATCGAATCCTCGTTCAGCTTGCGGACGTTGCCGACCTCGGAGCGGCTGGCCGCTTCCCAACGGAACGAAAGCGCGGCGCTCATACGGCGGCCGCCTCCTGCTCGTCGCTCCCGTGGGAGCCGCCGACTGCCGTTTGCGCAACCAGGCCGGCGTGCTCTGCGCCGAGCAGTTCGCTGAATGCCTGCGCGTCCGGCAATCCGGCGACGACGAACGCCGCGTGCTCGGCGCCTGTCGTCCACCAAAGGCTGAAACGCGGCACGTCGCGCGTGAGCAACGCCGCGGCCACGTCCGCCGCGAGTCGCGCAGGCGACGTTCCATGGAGCGCCATCGACCAGGGGGTGCCGAGGCCGCCGGTGAGCTCGGGGCGACGGCTGTCGAGACGCGCCTCGGGGATCGCGGCGAGCTCGGTTTGCAGTCCGGTCACGTCGAAGCGATCATCGTCGAGGCAACGCAGGGCGACGGCTTCGATCTGCGACAGCCACGCATCCATCGAGTCGGGGACGAGCAGGGGGTTGGACTGCTCCTCGAGCGCGGTGCCGATCGTCAACGGGAAATATCGCCCCACGCGATCGACGCTCGGCATCAGCACGCCAGCCCAAGCGCTCGGTCCGCAAATGCCGCCTGCGAGAGCGAAACGCCAGATCGGGCTGGTGAGATAGGTGTCGAGCCAGCGCTCGCCGAGCTGCGTCTTGCTCGTGGCGATACACTCCTGCAGCCACCGATCCCAGACGTCGAGGAACGGGCGCGGCATGTCGCGCGTCAGGAAGTCGCCGTGGCTCGGGATCTTGCCGAAGAATCCGGTCACGACTTAGATGCCCTCAGGGCAGCTGAACCGCTCGAGCTCGGCGAAGCGGAACGGGTTGTACGCGCTGCGCGCGCTCAGCTCGTACAGCACGCCGCGATTGCCGACCTTGAACTCGACTTCGAATACTTCGGGCCGCCCCGCGGCAGGCTTCACGGTCGCGCGGTCGAGCACCCGGAACCACGCCCACGGGCCTTGCTCGCGGATCATCGAATCGCCCGGTGCCGGCGGGGCCATCTCGAGCCGCACCTCTGGATTCTGGTCCGAGCCCGGCCACGCCATGACCTGCGCCACCGACGGACCGTGGCTGTACGTGATGCGCTTGCCGGCGAGTTGCAGCGTGAACTGGTTGATCGTGGCATCCATGTCGATCGGCTTCAGCTCGAACGTGACGGCGGGCAGCTTGCCACCGCCGCGGAAGTAGGTGTCCTTGATGGCGGCTGCGCGCTCGAACTGTCGCAGCGCGGAGTCCTCGATGACCGGAGCGCCAGGCCGCAGACGCCACGGGCTCCGCGATCGATCGACGTACGCCGCGAGGTATTCGTTGAAGTACATGTCCGCAAAGCCGCCCGGCGCGAAGAACTGGCCGAAGTCCTCGAGCCGGATCTCCTCGCCGCCCGCGCGCGCAACCGGGTAGCGCCCCGCAATCGCGCGTTTGCAGAACGGCAGCGCGGCGCTTTGCCACTGCGAGTTCAGATACGCTTTGACGCCGGTCGTCGCGAGGCCAAGCGTCCGGTTCGCGGCGTCGAGCAACAAGCCCCGGATCACCGGCGGCTGTCTGCCCGCCTCGGTGCGTACCTGTTGCACGACGGCGCGGCCCTGGTCGGCAACCGCGCTCGGAATGTCGCCCTGCAAACCGCGCTGGGTGACGACGACCGCCATGAACTTATACAGCTGATCGAACAGCCCGAGCACCGGGCGCACCGGTGCCGCGGCGGGATCGGCGCCGCCGACGAGATCGCGCAGCCAGCGGAAGTGCGCGTCGACGGCGTTCGTCGTCGCAGCCGCTGCCTGCCCCGCAGCCGGGCTGTTGCCGCCGAGCAGGCCTTCGAGCCGCTGCACGGCGCCGCGTGCCGCCGAGCCGATCCCACCTGGATCCTGCGCTGCCGCGGCGGGCGGATCGAGCTGCGTCTGCACGGCAACCGCTTTCAGCAGCAGAACGAGCGGCGAGTTCGCGGGGTCCGAGATCGCGTTCAGGATGTCGCTCGCTTCCTGAGCGTTCGAAAACGGCGCGAGCGCGACGTCGGCCAGCAACCCGTCGTATTGGCGCGTGTACTCCTCGAGATACAGGCCCTTGACGCGTGTCATCACGGTGTCGGTGTCGAGCTGCTGCGGCGCGTAGGGGCCGAGGATCCAGCTCTCGTCGACCAGGACCCGCGCCTCGGCGCCACCCTGTTCCACGAAGAAGCGGCGGTATCCGTCGCGCGTGAAGAAGCCGTCGACGCCTTCGTTGGGGCCGCTGCCGCTGCGACGTGAAAACACGATCTGCGAGCGTGCGCCGGCTGCGTCGAAAATCGTGAAATCGCGCAGCTGGCTCGCGGCGCCGCTCTGCTTCAAGCGGCTGTACAGGCGCTGCTCGATTGGCAGGCTGGCGACGACGCGTTGCGTCTGGTCGATCAGCGCGGCATCGAGCGCAACGGGCAGCGGAATCGGCTGCTCGGCGAACAACGCGTTCAGGTGCGCGAGGAACGCCTTGCGCTCCTCTTCACCCGCGCGCGGGCTCAAGAACTGGTCGAAGTCGAACTGGAACCAGCCGATGACGGCGCGTGCGTCGTAGTGCTCGCGCGAGTCGAGCATCAGATACGCCTTCAACGCTTCGTACTGAAAATCCGGTGTGGCTCCGCCGGAGCGCAGATGATTCTCTGTGCGCTGGATCAGGCGCGGCAGCAACTGCTCGCGAAGCACGCGGGTATAGGCGAGCTGCGAACGTGCGTCGAGCTTTCGCCCCTGATATAGGCCGAGTCCCTGCAGCCAGGGCGCGTCGTCGCGGCCGCTGTAGATGGCCGGGATCGATTCCACCTTGCTCAGCGCTGGCAGCAGCGCCATGACGTCGGTGTTTTCACGGCGCACCTGCCCGAGCGCTTCCGACGCCGCGTGCGTGGCAGCCTCGACCTCGCCGACCATGGCGCGGTTGTTGTAATAGCTCACGCCCCAACCCGCGCAGGCGAGCGCCGCGATCAGGATGCTGCCGACGTAGGCGGCGCGCTGTAGCCAGGCCCGCTGCATCTCGAAACGGCGGTTCGTGCCCGCGACTTCTGCCTCACGGAACACGACGTCCTTCAGCAGGTTCTTCAGGAAATAGCTGCGCCCGCGGCCGCCTTGCGCCGGCAGCACGTGCTGATCGAGACCGAACGTGCGCGCGACCATGCCCATCAGGCGATCGATGGGCGTGCCTTCCTGCGTGCCGCTCGTGAAGTACACGCCGCGCAGCATCGGCGCCTGCTCGAAGCGGCTGCCGCGGAACACGTCGCCGAGGAATGCGCCGAGATTGTCTTTCAGCGATGCGAGCTGACGCGGGAACCCGTAGATGGCCGCGCGCCGGCGCGGGTCGCGCTCCTGGCTCATGCGGGCGAGCAGGCGCGCGTTCAGCCGCTGCAGCAGGCCGTCGAACTCCGCGCCAAACCGGTCGGCGGCACCCCCGGCCGAGTCGCTGGCTTCGATCGGGAACGTCGCGCCCCAGATCTGCTCGCGTTCGTTGCGGCCCAAGTCGTCGAAGAATTCCATGAAGCCCGCGACGAGGTCGGACTTCGTGAGGATCACGTATACCGGAAAGCGGATCTTGAAGAACTGATCGAGCTCCTGGATGCGCGCCTTGATGGCTCGGGCGTGCGCTACTCGCTCGTGCTCGTTCAGCGTCATCAGATCGAGGAGGCTGATCGCCACGATCACGCCGTTGATCGGCCGCCGGCGCCGGTACTTCTTCAGCAGGCCGAGGAACCCTTCCCAGGCCGAGCGATCGACTTTCGCGTCGCTGTCCTGAGTGGTGTAGCGGCCGGCGGTGTCGAGCAGGATCGCCTCGTCCGTGAACCACCAGTCGCAGTTCCGTGTGCCGCCCACGCCACCGAGCGACTCGCGGCCGAAGTGTTCCGCCAGCGGGAACTCGAGGCCGGAGTTGATGAGCGCCGTCGTTTTGCCGGAGCCGGGCGGGCCGATGATGATGTACCAGGGCAGATCATAGAGACTGAGCCGGCCGCGCTTGCCCTTCGCCTTGCGCAACACCTCGACCGCTTTTTCGAAGCGCTCCTTCAGTGTCGCAACTTCTTCCGCGGAGCGATCGGGGTCCGCGGTTTTGGCGTCGACGAGGCCTTCGACCATGCCCTTGTTGGCCTGGCTCGCCTTGAACAGCTTGCGAATCTGGTTCAAGGCCCAGATGAGGACGATGGCGAGGATTGCGATGAGGCGGCCGAGCGGCGATTCGAGTGGGCGGCTCGTGCCGATCGCGATCTGCGGGCCGACGAACCAGATCAGGGACGAGACGCCGAGCAGGCCGACGCCGGAAGTCACCCAGCGGTTGAAGATCAAACCGAGCAGCTTGCTCATTGCCGCCTCGCCTGTGGCATCAACGTGATTTCGACGCGCCGGTTGCGTGCCCGGCCTTCCGCGGAGTCGTTGGCGGCGACCGGCTGTGTTTCCGCGACGCCGTCCGATGCGAGCCGGTCGGCGCCGACGCGCGTGCTCAGGATCTGGAGCACGGCCTCGGCGCGCGCCTGCGAAAGGTCCCAGTTCGACTTGTAGCGGCCGAACACCGAGACGGGCACGTTGTCCGTATGGCCCGTGATCAGCACGCGCCCCGGCACCTGATTCAACGCATCGGCGATCGCGAGCAGAAGCGGCAGGCGTTCCGGGCGCACGTCCGCGCGCCCGGAGGAGAACAAGCCGTCGCCGGCCATGGTGATGACCTGGCCCTGCGATCGGTCGGCGACGTCGACTGACCGATCGCTGATCTGCGCTTGCAGGAGCCGCCGCAAATCGGCAGCCGGCGGCGCCGCTGCGACGCGTTCCGCTGCGACGGCCGTCCCATCGCGGCCGAGCGCGGCGATCGAGGCGAGCACCGGCTCGGCGCTGCGGTTCGCGGCGACGAGAAATCCGACGTACGCGAGCGCGAGCACGCCGGCCGAGACGCACGCGACCACCCACAACGGCACGTATTGTACGAGCCGGGAGCGTTTGTCCTGCACGCCTTGCCAGTGTGGCGAGAGCACCTGCTCAATCTCACCGCGCTGCATCCGGATCGTCTGATACAGGCCTTCCTGCAGGCGATCGAGCTCGTTGCGGCCGCGCTCCTGGATCCGGTACTTGCCTTCGAAGCCGAGCGCGACGCAGAGGTACATCAGCTCGAGCAGGTGCAGGTTGCGGCCGGGCTCCTGCAACAGGCGCTCGAGCAACTGGAAAAATTTCTCGCCGCCCCACGTCTCGTTGTGAAACGTGCTGAGCAAAGTCTGGCTCGCCCACACACTCTGGCTACCCCACGGCGTGTTCAACACCGTCTCGTCGAGCGCCGTGCAGAGCACATAGCGCGCCGCGAGGACGTTGTCCGGGGATTCGCCCTGGGCGCGCGCTGCGCCTTCGAATTCGCGCAGCTCGTTGCCGATATGCTGGAAGAGGCTCGACGGATCCGGGTGATGAGCGCTATCGCGCAATTGCGCGACCAGCGCGAGCAGAGTCGTCGCCGCGCTGACGAGGGGATTCAGCCCGCCGGTCGTGGGGCCGATCGCCGGCGCGGCGCGCTGTTCGGCTTGCGGTCGAGGCGCGTAGCTCTGCGGCTGCGAGTAGCTCTGCGGCTGCGAGTAGCTCGGAGGAGGCGTGTAGCTCGGCTGCGCGGGGCTTGGCGCGGACGGTGCGGCTGGGCGCCTGCCCCCCGGTCTCGGCCGGAGGATCGTGCGATCGCCGCCGCCGCCGAAAAACGGATCCTCGTCAGTCATGGATCATTGACCTCTGATGGCCCAGAACTCGAGCTGCAGCCCGGGGAAAGTGCCGCCGACATGGATCGCGATGCCGCCGGAGGTTTCGAGCTCGCTCCACAGTGGGTTGCCGCGCTCGAGCTCGAAATACGCGAAGCCCGCGTGATACGGAATCTGGCGCGGCGCCACGGCGAGCGGCCTCAGCGTGATACCCGGCAGCGCCAGATTGACGAGCTCGCGGATCTTCTCGACCGAGCCGATCTTCACGGTAGCCGGGAAGCGGCGCAGCAGCTCGTCGGCAGGCATGTCCGCGCGCACTGCCAGTACGAACACGGCGCCTTTGAACAGCGTGCGGTCGCCGACCTGGGATACGCGGATTCCGAAGCGGCGCTCGACGAGCGCGAGCGGCGTGGCCGTTTCCTTCTGCACCGTCGCGAACGCATCGCGGAGCGCGGCCATGACCGGCGCGAACGTAGCGCGCAGATCGTGGTGCTTGTACGTCGGAAACGCGCGTGTCCGGCGGCTCGTGCTGGTGAGCGTCGCGAGCTCGCCGGCCATCATGACCAGAATTCGGTAGAGTTCCTCCGGGTGCAGCCCGTCGAGCTCCGCAAAGTGTGCAACCAGGGGCTCGTATCGGTTCACGGCCTGCAGCAGCAGGAAGTCCGCGATCTCGGCCGCGCCCCGCCCGCCCTCCGAGACGCGCGCGGCCAGCGATTCGCCACGCGCGTGCAGTAGCCCCTGGAGCTCCGTGATGAATCCGCTGAGGCGGGAAGCGGCTTTGCAATTCGCGACGCTTGGGATGTAGTCGTCGCGTAGCAGGATCTGCTTGTCGGCCTGCTGCTCCAGCAGATGCACGATGCCGACGCAGGCGTACTCGTCGCGCTGATCCTTGTCGAGCAGCAGCTTCAAACGCAACGCGCCCACTTCGAGCAGCGCGTTCGTCATGCCGGGCGTGCACACGTCGGCGACCTCGATCTCCCGCGTCGAGTAGCGCGCGAGGCCTTCCTCGTCCGAGCTGCTGCCGACTTCCTGCATGCCCTGGCGGCGCACCGGCAGGCCGAGATAGACGATGCTGTCGCGAACGTTCTCGTCGAGCTCGAGCGGAGCCGGCGGAGGATCGTCGTCGGGAATCGAGAACGGCGTGCCGTCGGGCAGCACGCCGCGCGCCGTGCTGATCGCGAGCTTGCCGATGCGCAGCATGTCGTGATCGATTTTCAGCTCCGTGAGGCCCCAGCCGTGCGGTTGCAGCGGGGCGGTACGCGCTTCGATGAAACTCTCGACGTAGCGGAGCTGCTGCTGGAAATGCTGGGGCCTGAGAAAAAGCCCCTCGGACCAGATGACTCTATTGTGCCAAGACATTCATCAACCCCGGCTATTTGAGGCTGGCGGTAACGGCCAGCTTCTCGAGCGTGATATTCAACTTGGTGCGCGTGAAAAAACTCTTGAAGAAACCCTTCTTCGGAAGCTCTATCAACGCGCGCCATTGCGCGTTCTCGATGTCGCGGAACGCCGCGACGAAGCCCACGTAGCGCGCGTCCTCGTCGAACTCGGGCTCGAGAGGCATCGACTCGCCCGGCTGCAGGATCAGCTGCGTGCGCTCGATGACGTCGCCGCCGAGGACCGGCGCATTCGGTTCCATCAGCGAGAAAAAATCCGCGTTCTTGAAGCCTTCTGCGCTCTTCAGCTGGAACATGATCAGTGCGACCGGCGACGGTCTGCCGTTGCGGTTCGGATTGAGGTCCGGTGCCACGGTGACCGTGGTCTTGACCTTCGTTTTGTCTGCGGCGTGCGTGGCAGGCGCGGCGCCGATCGCAAACGCGAGCGACAGCGCCACGGCGGCGTGCAAGCGCCATCGCCGCGCCAAGCGGGTGAATCGTGCAAATCGCGTCGTCAGCATTCCCCAACCTCGTCGAGTCGGTTCGGCTCAATCACGCCCGGCGCCTTTCGCGCCGCCGTCAACGGCGTATGTTCGTGAGCCGCCTCATTTGTTCTTCATAGGCCTGCGCGAACTTGTCGCCGAACAGGCGTTGAAAATTGGCGTCGGCGTCCTGCGTCAAGTCCTCAAAGAAATCGCTGTACATCTCCCAGTAACGCCCCTTGCCCGCGAGACCCATGATCGAAGATTGTTTGATCCGTTTCTGGAAGCGCTCCGTGAGCTCCTCCGGATCGAACCTCTCCAGCATCGAGTCGAAAGCGGCGCGCATCCCCGCCATCATCGCAATCTGATGCGCCTTGATGTCGCGAAACCCCTCGTCGAAAGCTTCAACGGGCCCGAGATAAGCGGTGTTGCGTCCCGCAAGCAGGTTCTGCAGCGCCTGCGCCGCGTTCGCCGAAAACTTGAGCGGGTTGTTCTCGATCGGCCGCATCGTCGTGACCGGGACGCGGAACTGGCTCTTGATCTCCGCGCGCGCTTTCAGCACGTCGAGCATTCCCTGCACGACGACGCCGAGCATCGAGCCCAGCACGGCGTGGAGGCCGGGTGCGGTGGCAACGGCGTGCGCCGTCGCCGCATCGAGCCCGGCGCCCATGAGCACCGCCGCCAGCGCGCCCGCGGAATCTTGGGGCGCCGGCCCGAGTGGCGGAGCGACCGGTGAGTGGGCCGGCGGCGAGGGCGCCGGAGCATACGAGCGCGGGCTCGGCGGCGGAGCGCTTAGCCCCGACTGCGAGAAGCTGGTCTGGTTCCAATCGTCCGGGATGCCGCCTCCGGTGCCGTGTGCCGGTGCAGCAGGCGGCGGCGGGGGCGGGCGCTCGACGGGTGGCGGCTGATAGAAGTGGTCCATCGCGGACGCGTGATCGGATTGCGCCGGCGGAGGCCTGACGCCTGGGCGTGAACGATCGGCGAAAAAATCCAGAGGGTCGGTCGTCGTCGGGCCGCCGTGCGGCACCCCAAATCCGACCTCGGGCGGCGCGAAGCCGCGGCCAGCCGTGGGTCCCGTGGGCCCGGTGCGCCCGGTCGCGTGGGGTGAGCTGCCGGCGATGCCGCCTAAGTTGAAGCCCGTGGGACCCGTCGCGTCGTTGCGGTCGAGCGCGACCTGAATCTGATATTCGCCGATCGTCACCAGGTCGCCGTCGGTGAGCGCCTGCTCCATGCCGTTGCCGATCGGCTGAGCGGCGCCGTTAATGAAGGTGCCGTTCGTGCTGCAGTCGCGCAGGTAGAAGACGCCCCCACGGCACGAAATGACGGCGTGATTGCTGGAGACGAACCGCTCCGGATCGGGCAGAACCCAGTCGTTGCCTTGCTGGCGCCCGATCGAACCCCCGGCGGCGCCGAACGTTTTCGAGCTCTGGGCGCCCAGCGCCTGGCTGTGGAAGCTCGTGACTCTAAGCGTCAGCGCCACTCGAAGCCCTTCTTGTTTGCTGTTCTTGGTCTTATGCGCTGGCAGCCGCTCGCGGCCGCCCGCCACAGTGTCGCTGCCCGAGTATATAGGGACAGCCGACGCGCCACGATACGTTGCGTTGCTATCCAGGTGGGTTAGGTCAAAGGCGCGGGCCGGGAGGGGCTCAGTTCCTCAACGTCAGTGAGATTTGCCAAGCCCCCAGGCGCTCTTCGTGGAGTCGCCGACTTAGTCCACGGCGGTTCCGAGGGCGCTCAGCCCCTCGCCGAACTTCACAAAACCTTACGAGAACGCGTCGACCGCGGCCTGGAAGGCTTCTTCTGTCATGTGGCGGTGCGGGATCGCCGGAACGCGTCGCCCTTACGCCATGAACGTGTGCCACACGAAGAGCCCGATGGCGACCGCCGCGAAGATGAAGCTGATGCGGAGCCACGTGGAGCGCGCCGGTGTGAGCTTGCCCTCTGCGCGCAAGAAGTCGCGGAGCGCGATGCCGAGAAATACGACCGCGAGCGCGACGAAGACGATTGCGACTGGTGGCACGGTCCCGAACATGTCGTTCCTCTCAGCGCGCGCCACCGGCGGGCGCCGGCTCGGCCATGGCACGGCCGGCAAAGTACCACACTCCCGGCGCAAATTTGCCCGCGCTCGTGCGCACCCATTCGGCGAGCGCGTGCAGATGTTTGCGCTGCTCGCGCACGGGCATGTCGATCTCGAGCGTGACCGGCGCGCGGTAGCGTATGACGAGCTCTTCGCAGATCAAGGCGCGAACGCGGTTCGGCGTGTGCTCGTCGTTCAGAGAGTCGAGCAACGCGGCGGGGGAGAGCGGCTTACCGTGCCGGTAGCGGAGCTTCGGATCGAACTCCGTCCTGTGCTCGGTAAGCCACGCGCGCCAGGTGGCGGGGTTTACGCTGAGCTGCGTGACGTTCGAGCCGAATGGCTGGCCGTCCGCGCGTTTCGGCACCTCGCCGGTTTCCTCGTATTTCTTGCGCTCTTCCTCGAACAGCTCGTCCGGGTCCACCTTGTCCGGGATGAAGACTCTTTCCTGAAGCGCGGCCCCGGTGATGGTCTGCAGTGCGACCGCGGCCGCCATAGCGCGCTCGGGATTCGTGAAGCAGTTGAAGATCGTGCTCACGCTGCGCAGGTCGCCGAGCATGCCGAGAGCGAGCAGCGTCTCGTCCGTGACTTTGTCCGTCTTCGCGATGTCGGTGAGCACGTTGACCGCCGCGTGATCGCCGCCAATGCCGAGCGCGGCGATGGGCCAGGGGCGAAGCTGCGCGACGAGCAGGCCGTGGCGCAGCGCCTGATAGTCGCCGAGGCGCACGAGGCCGCGGCACGCGGCTTCGGCCACGGTGGGATTCTCGCTGCGCAGATGAGGGGCGAGGGCGTTGCGCGCCCGCTCGCTGCCTATGCGGCCGAGCGCATGCAGCAGACGAGCCAAGCCCGGCTCCTCGCAGTTCGGAAGCACGCGCAGCAGCGTGTCTTCGACGGGCACCCGCCGATACGAGAGCGCTTCCGCGAGCGCGGGCACGAGCTGCTTGCACTTGCCGAGCATGATGCGCAGCAGATCGTCGTGCCACGCGGCCGGGCACTCGGCTTTCAGCGCGTCGATGACCGCTTGCACGACGGGTTCCTCGGCCGTGTCGATGTTTTGCAGCACGGCGTAGGCCAAGTCGGAGCGGTCCTGGCGGCAGAATACGCGCATCGCGGCGTGGATCTCGCCGAAGTCGCCTGTCGTGCAGTGCTGTTTGCAGACTTCGAGAGCGAGGTCGGCGCCGACGACGAGCGCGTCGATGTGGGCTTCGAAGCGCTCTTCCCAGTTGTCGAGGTCGATCCAGGTGAGCTCGGGGTCGTGGAGGTAGGCCAGGTGTTGCTCGTAGAGGAAAGACGATTCCTCCAGGTGCTCCTGGTAGAGCTCGATGTTGAACTGGCGTGTCGACGCGGGCATCAGGATGCTCGCGCAGCGTGTGCCGCGTCCCGTTCGACCCCGACCTCGATCGACTCGAAGTCGTGAGCTCCGCGCGGGTTCGCCATATAGGCGCGCCACAGAAGCAAGAGCAGCATCTCGTCGGCGTCGATTATTACGGTATCAAGCTTCGTTTGGAGTGTCTGCGCGTCGCCCCGGCTCAGTATCACGTGGCAGAGTGGCGCCTGCACTGCGGGCAACCTGAACTTCAACGGCGTAACAGCCGTTACATTGACGAGCACGACGTCCTCGTCGCCGCGCAGGTAGCCGGGCGCGACGAGACCGGGCGATGCCGCGTTGAAGAATCGACGATCGAAGTCTTTCGGCAACAGGGGCTTGCGTTGCTCGTCCCAGGCTTGGTCGTAAGTCCCCGCGTACTGCGCCCGCGCTTGCCAATGCGGGGACACAAACCCGAAGCCCGCGGGCGGTGGCTGGTCGCCATACCGTTTGATCAGCTGGTTGGGGTCTTCGATGTTTGGCATCGGCACCTTGCCTTCTTCGACGAAGCGCAAAGGATCGCCGAAGCCACGGCCGACTGGGTTTCGGTTGTCGCAGCGCCACGTCGTCTCGTCCTTGTTCGCTCGATCCCAGCCGCCGAAAGCTCGCTCATACGTTAGTGGCATGCGCTGAAATGGTTGCGGTGTCGTCGCGAGCACGCTGCCGCCCGTCTTGACCCAGTAACGATCGCCGAAGACGCGCAGGATCTTCTGAACTGGACCAACTTTGATACCTACATCGACGACTTGCGCGCCCGCATTCGGCGCATGGGCGTGACCGATCAAGACCACATCGGTAGCCGGTTTAATGAAGGCCGTTTCGGGCTCGAATTTGTAGCTGGATGTCTCGGGATCGCCGAAGTATTCGCCGGCCGGCTTCGAAACTTGTTGCTCCTCGTGCAGCGACAACCTGCCGGACGGATGGATGCGATACGTTGCGCGCACCAACACGACCAGAATGTTGGTGCCTTCCTCGTCTGCGAGGTGAAGCTGAGTCTGGAAAAAGGGTGTGCGATTGGTGATGACGGGTTCGGTCATATGGCAAAGGCGAGCTTCCTCAGCCGAACGTCACGCGGGCGCGTTCGTTGCCGGCCGGTAGTCCAGACTGCGCCAAGCGTTTGCGTCATAGGCGAAGGCATTTCGCGCGCGCGCCACCGTGGGTATGAGCGGATAGTCGTCGCGCAACGCGAGCCCTTCGCCGGAGGCGAAGCGGATCAAGGCGAGCCCTTCTGGCCAAAAGAACTTGAACCAAGCTGCTTGCTCATCGGGGATGAGGCCTTTCTTGTGCTTCTGCTCGACTTCCCGTTGCCGTGCATCGGCCGTCTGCTCGAGTCCGTCCGAGAAAGCCGCAGAGTCTTTTGCCAGCAATGCGCGACAGACGTCGAGCCGTGGATCGAGAGCTCCATCGAGGACCTGCTGCCACCGGTCGAGAAGTTGCTCTTGCGCCGCTCGTCGAGCGGGCTGGTCGCGGCTGCTGGGATCCTGAAGATAGCGCATTATTAGAAAGGCGACATACAAGAAGTCGTCTTCGTGTTCACGATCCGCGTTCTGAGATGCGCGGCTCATTCGCGCGATTGCCGTCGCCGCTGGCCAATACTCGCCGGCGATCGCGTCCCACAGGCACCCGGCGATACTGGTCACCTTGTCTTCGTCCTTCACCCTGGCGAGCCCAAACGCGTAGCTCGAGGCCGCTTGCATCTGCGCGACGAACAGCGGCTCGGAGGTGCCACTAAGGAGAAAGCTGGACACGCCGATCTGACGAAACAACAAACCGATGGCGTTGGCGTGCGCGAAGTGACTGATCTTCCCGGTTGCGTAATCTGGTATCAGCATAGCCAGCTGATCGCGAGCGTTCTCCACACAGGTGAGCAGCTGTGAGGACATTAGGACAGCTGTACGGGAGTGAAAGCAAAGTTCGTAAACTTGTGCTTTTCCACCGACTGTACGAGGCGTTGGCTGCAAATGAATCCGCCCACGCCGCGGGCGCGGAACAAGTCCAGCGTCTCTGGAATGCTGCTCTTCTCAAGAAAGTACTTGCCGAGAGCTCTCACACGAGGTTGCTTTGTGTCCTTGGCGAGGTCCGACCGCTTGAGATCTAAACAGTCGATGTGGCCGAGCGGGTTGAGAACTACGTAGCCGTCCGAGTGGACTCGCTTCTTTTCGTTGATGAGGCGCGCAGGAAGCAGTTCGTGCGTCCCAAGATCAAGTTGCGCCAAAGCGTCGGCGCAGGCCTTGCTGAGTGCCAAGAGCAAGGCCGTGTTCCCGACGAAGTCGGGCAGCTTGAGTCCACCACGATCTTCAACCATGTCGAGATCGAGTACCGCGACGTCGTCATGCTCCATCACCGGCCGCGCGGGTTCTCCTACCAGTAGCTTCCCTCCGCAAGACAGCCTCGGGCTGACGAAGCAAAAGACGCGGTTATGCTTCAGGAAGTCGATTGCAAAGTACTCGGTCTTGCTGGTCATTGCAGTCACGCTCACTTTCCTAAAGTCCCTATGATGGCGTCCGCCATCGTATCGAGGTTGCCCTGTGAGTTTCCTGATTTCGACGACGCCATTCCAACGGCAATGATTGCCTCGTACGTTGCGACGGAAATTTCCTCGATCGCGTCCTTTACGTTTGGGGTCTCTTCTTTCTTCACGTGTTTCTTTTCTTTGACCGCTGCTGATAAAGGCTCATATTGTGGGTCGACATTGCTTGCCATGAGCATTTCGACCTGTGCGGAATAGTCAGGATGGTTCCACGCCTTGTCTTTCAAGTGCAGCGGCAGACCGAGGTGGTTCGCAACCTTACTTTGAGTGGCCAACACGATCATGTTGTTCTTCAGGTTGATGTTGTACTTCTCGGTCAGTAGTCCGTCGATGACGAGACCGCGCATTGTCCCGGGACGAGGCTTCGCCCAATCCGACACCGTTTCGATCGTGTGCCAAAGCACGCTCACGGGTATGACGTGATGGGCGTTCTGTTTGTATTTGTAGTTCTTATACTTGTAGTCGATTCGTGATTCGCCTTCAGCCTGTATCCGGGCTTGTCCTCGATATGAATGCTGGTTGTTCCTTGCGAAGTGCGGGGAACAGCGGACCAAGCAACCGCCGACTTTCTTCTTGTGTTTGGTGTTGGCGATTACTTCGTCTCTGTGTTCCTTTTCGCTCATGAGCTGTAGCCCTCACTATAGGCGAGCACCGCACCCGCACGGCCGCGCTCGTCACTGCAGCACATCAAAATCCAAGATCCGTGCGCATACCCTCGCGCAAACGAAGCGGTAGCGATCGCGAGGTGCAGAGCTGCCGATGCCGCGCCGACGTCTCCCGTGCTCATCGCGGGGATGATCCAACCATCGCTTGACCACGCCGCCCGCGGTACTCGGGCTACAGCGTAACCGAGTTGTTCTGCGCGCCAGTTCTCGCCGTTCAAGTCGACGATCGCGGGGTCCGAGTACGCCGAGCCGAGTTGGCTTTCCTTGATCGTCTTCTCGATCGCCTGCGCAAGCGCTTTCCCTTGATTGCCTGCGGCCAGCCCTTTGGTCTCGCTTACGGCCAACGATCGCAGCTCGGCGAGTGGCTTTGCGCCGCGCGCAGCCGCGGCCGACGGTGCCTCGACCATTATGGCCACCGCCGCTTCGCCGGGCGTCAATCCCGTTGGGTCGACATCACACTTGAGCCGCGACTGGTCGCCCAGCCATTGCAGAGCCGTGGCGTCGACTAGAGAATCTACGGCGACGACGATGACGCGTTCGAGCCCGCCGCTCTTGAGTTCATCCCGCGCTGCGATCAATGCGTCGAGGACTCCAGTGCAGCCGCGAGGGAGAACGCGGGCCTGCGGTGCTTGGCCGACCGCGGTGAGTCGCTTGAGGAGCGGCTTCGCTAATCCGGCGTCGAGGCTAGCCTGTGTAATGCCGAGATCTTCTGGGAACCGTTCGTCCAAAGCCGGCACGACGATCTCGAGTCTCGTCTTGAACCAAAAGCGTTGGTCTTTGACAGGCAGTGCCCCGTTCCTGACCAGGTCTTCGACCGCCCGCGATGCGAGCTGCAGCCAGCGGCCAACGTTCGAGAACCCGCTGGTGATCCCTGCGACGGGGCAGCCGGTGAGGGGGACTTCGGCATAGTCCCAGTTATCCAGTACCAAGAAATCGTCGACTGGCGCGGAGCGCACGATGCCCGCTCGGATCGATGCACACGTGGTGGCCGCGTCGCGACCGACTGACGTTATCGCTCCAACGGCTGTGATAGCGGGGCCGATCATCGCTCACCTTGCTCGGCGCGATCGCTACATCTTGTCTTCACAGACGACGCAGGTCGGCTCTTCCTTGCTCGGCACCGCGACGATCGGCGGCTGAACCACCGGCATCGGCGGCGTGTTCTTGTCGTTGTGCAGCATCAGATCCAGCGCGCGCGCGACACTCTTGCCCTCGAACTTCACGTCGAACGAAAAGTTGACGAATTCTGCCTTGCCTTTGATCTTCGCCGACACCATGCCGCCGCCCGCGCTCCCTCCCTCGTCCCCCGTGCTCATGCTGAAGTTCGAATCCTTGACGCATACGGGATTACCGTCGCACTTGACCTTTTGAGTGCCTTTCGCCGTGTCGGAGGACTTGGCGATGTTGGGGTAGGGAATAGGGACGAACGGCGCCGGCGGAGCCGGGGTCTTGCATACGTCCGGAAACGCCGTCGAGATTCCGTTGCTCGACGCATGCACGACGGAAAGGGAATTGACACCGACCGTGACGGACATACCTGCTCTCGTCCAAACGCTAGTTGATCTTGACCGTCGATCCCTTGATCCGGTTGCTCTGGGCTGCGCGAGTAACGACATCCTTGCCCTTGATCACGATCTTGCCGTCCCGCGTCAGCGTGATCTCGCTTTTTCCACAGCGCAGAACGATTTCGTATTCGGCCTCGAAGGTAACGGTGTCGCCGTCGACAACCGCATTGCGTTTCGACCGGGCCGGAATGCTCGACGCGAGCGTGGCGGGCAGACTGTTCGCGCCGATCAGGCCGAGGAGAACGGGCAGGGCGGAGTCATCCGCGGAAAGCGCGACGAGTCCCCGGTTCGCCCCGTCTTTGAGGTCGCGAAGGGTCTCGGCCGTCTGGGCAAGAACTTCGCATTCGACTCCTTCACGGCGGCCGTCGTCGAACACGACGATCGCTCTATTGCCTTTGAAACCGAGGATCGTGCAGCGCACGATCGACAGGTCCCCAGCGCGCTGTCGGACTGGGAGTAGCGATCTTTTGGCTGCCATATCAGTTCTGTTTGATGTTGCTGCCCTTGATGATCACGTCGCCGCTTCCCTTGAGTTCCAGCTTCTTGCCTTGCATCGTGATGTCTCCATTCTTCTTCATGATCAGCTCGGCACTGCCGACCTTGATGCTAAGTTCATCGTCGGCGACGAGTTGAATCTTTTTCGCGGACACCTTCGCTTCTTTCGTCACCGCCTGGGTGTATGCGCCGGAAATGGTCTCCTTCGCATCTTTGTCCACCGTAATGGTGAGGTTCGAGGCGATCTTCTGCGTGAAGTCCTTACCCACTTCCAGCGAACGAGAACCGCTCACCGTCTCCGACTTCGAGGCGCCGATGGTCTCGGTCATCACGGCTCCAACCGTCACCGCCATTGTGCCGCCGACCGTGAGCTCCATCGCTGCGCCAACGTTCTCCGAGTAATTGATCGACACGGTCTCGGTAAGGTTCTGCGCCACGTCGATCGACATGTTCTTAGCGATGCTCTCGCTGTGGTTGTTCTTGACTGTTATGGTTTTGTCGCGATCCACGGTCTCGGTCTTGTCGCGGCCGACGGCCATCACACGGTCGCGCCCGATCTGGATTCCTTCGTCGTTATGGACCTGCAGTACGCGGTCGCCTTTGTCCTTTTTTGACTTCCCGACGACAATCGTCTGGTTGTTCTCCACGACGACGTTCTGATCCTTCTCGGCGTGGACATACATCTCTTCCGAGTCTTTCTTGTCCTCAAACCGAATCTCATTGAAGTTGTCGGCGCTGCCGCCCTTAGAGCTCCGGCTCTTCACGCCGCTCTGGGTCTTGTTGCCCGGTAGGGCATATGGCGGCATGTTGTCGGCGTTGTACACGCGGCCCGTCACGATCGGACGATCCGGATCGCCCTCGATGAAGTCGACGATGACCTCCTGCCCGATGCGCGGGATCGTCATGCCGCCCCAGCTCGCGCCCGCCCATACCTGTGCCACGCGCACCCAGCACGAGCTGTTCTCGTCGTTCTTGCCCTTGCGATCCCAGCGGAACTGCACTTTGACGCGGCCGTATTCGTCCGTGTCGATCTCTTCGCCGGATTTGCCGCAGACGATCGCCGTTTGAGGGCCCTGCATAACAGGCCGCGGAGTGGTGCGCTCGGCGCGGAACGTGTAGTCACCCGGCAGAGCTTCGAACGCGCACGTGTACTCGTAGTTGCTGGAGCTGTGGCCGGTTTCGTAGCCGCCGATGGTCAGATGATGCGTCGTGGCCACGACGAGGTACTCGCGGTTCTGGTCCTTGCGCGGGTACTCCTTCATCTCGAAGAGTCCGCCGGGGTAGAGACCCATGGCATCGGTCCGGCCGTTGGCGCGCTCGTGCTGCGCGGCGAGCTCTTCCATGCGTACGGTTGCGTAGCGTTTGCCCTCGGCCTTCTCGTAGTGCTCGCCGGGATAATCGAAATACTCGTATTTCGCGTGCGGATGCGAGAACGAGATCGAAGCATCCGCCTCGAGGCTCGTCTTCGGCTTCTTGAAGTGGAATGCGTTGAGGCGGTACGAGCCGGTGCGCACGGACTTTGTCAGTATCCAGTCGGAAATGTGCTCCGGGCGTTCCGCGTCTTGCGACGGCGGGTAATAGGGAATCTTCTCGTAGCCTTTGATCGGCGAATGCGCGCCCGGTGAATCGGAGAGCACGAGCGTGTGCTTGCCGTCCTCGTGCTCGAAGAAATAGTAGATGCCTTCCTGCTCGAGCAGGCGGCTCACGAAATTGAAATCAGTCTCGCGATACTGAACGCAGTACTCCCACACCCGATAGTCGCCGCTCAGCGATTCCTTGAAATCGGAGAAACCGGCATCGCGAAACACTTTCTTCACGATGTCCGGCACTTTCATCTGCTGGAAGATGCGGCAATCGGCCGCGCGGCTCAGGAACCAGAACCATGGGCGAAGAACCGCCGTGTAGGTTACGTAGTCGCCTGCGCGACCCGTCTGCGTCATCTCGCTGACGAAGCCGTGGAGGTGGCGTGTGCCGCCTTTCGGCAGATCGATCTCGATCGTCATGTCGTGCGCCAGCACGTCGTCGAGCTCGATGTCTTCCTTGGGGCTGTAGAGATCGAGCCTGCAGTGAAAGAGTCGTCCGAGGGCTTCGGACATCTCCATCGACTTGAACAGGAGGTCCTTCCCGAACGCCGACTTGATGCGGACCGGCTGCTTCATCGGCGAGGCTGTGCCTCCGTGCGTTCTTCTTGTTGGAGACTCGGCACGCTACTCGGGCTTTTGCCTGGAGTCGTTCTAGTTAGCCGTATGCCCCCAGGCGTGTCAACCAGTTCCGGCCTCGGCGGGATCGCGCTGCCACTTGAGGCACGCTTCTTCCTGCTTCGACACGAGGTAGTAACCGCGCCACTCGCCGGTGACGTCGATGATCACGGGCTCTAGCCCCTGATACTTGCCCTGAGCGAACGACTTGAACGCCGCTTCTTTTACGTTGTTCTCGCGGACCCACGTATGCCATCGATCCTTTTCGGCAGCGTCGATACGCTGACCACTGTCGATGGCTTTCCGCAGCGCCTGCTGGAACTGAAAGTAGTCAATGTCGACGATGCGTGGCCGAGCCATGCGTGACTCCTCCCGCGGATTCATACATCATCTCGGCCACCCCTGTTTGCAACCGAGAACCCAACCGCAGGGCATGCACATCAAGAATCCTGCTTAGGTTATTGAATCTGATTGTAAGTTAATAGGGACATAAGTCTCAAATCGGGGTCCCGGGATGAGCACGCGCGGGGAAGTCACGTTCACGCTGGGGAGCCAGTCGCCTGCTCGCCGGAGCCGGGCATCGGATGTTCCGCGATTGCTCGTGATGGCTGATTTCTCGGGTGTTGGGCGCACTTCCGCGACTTTCAGCGTCGAGC
>JADMIO010820019.1_pt1 | contig 23773 bp, 9 predicted proteins | sample 8958161 | NCBI WGS metagenome assembly JADMIO01 (sample SAMN16585339, study PRJNA669376) | soil metagenome | isolation source: Crop rotation soil | place: USA: Cullars Rotation, Alabama | collected 2011
CTTTCCCCTCTCGCAAAGCGGAGCGCCGACCATTTCGTCGTTCACCGCTACGCCGCCCAATGTGCCGGCAGGGGGCACGACCACGCTCGCGTGGACGGTGACGGGGCAGACGAGCCTGACGCTCAGCGGCGGCGGGTTGGTGAACCAGAATGTCAACGGGCAGACGTCCATCGTCACACCCGCGCTGAGCAGCGACACGACCTTTACGCTCACGGCGACGAATTCCGGGGGCAATACGCAGGCGCAAAAGCTGGTGGGCGTGGGGGCCAGCGTGCAGGAGCCGCAAATCTCGGAATTTCTGGCGGAAGGGAACACGGGGATCGGTCTCGGGAATAATGATTACCGGCGGGAGGACTGGATCGAGATTCGCAATCCAAACGCGACCTACGCACTTGACCTGACGGGATATCACCTGACCGACAACCCGGAGAAGCTGGATAAATGGACGTTCCCAGCCGGGACAACGATTCCCGCCGGGGGATATCTGATCATCTTCTGCTCGGAGAAAAACCTGCCGCTGCACGCAAGTTTCCAATTGGACACGGACGGCGAATACCTCGCGCTTGTGAAGCCGGACGGGGTGACGATCGTGCAGCAATTTTCCCCGGCGTATCCACCGCAAGTGCCGGACGTGAGCTACAGCGCGAGCGGGTATCTCGCCACCCCCACGCCGGGTGCGGCGAACACGGCGCTGTGGGGGCCGGTGCTGACGAGCGTGACGACGAATCCGCCGCCGCCGCTGGACGCGGACAACCTGGTGATCGAAGTGAGCGCGACGCCGCAGGGGGCGACGACGATCAACAACGTGACGCTGATCTACCGCGTGATGTTTGGCAGCGAGGTATCGCTGTCGATGGTGCTCGGCGGTGACGGCAAATATCGCGCGACGATTCCGGCCAGCGCGTCGACCCCGGGGCAGATGGTGCGCTGGCGCGTGACGGCGGCCGACAGTTCCGGACGCACCAGCAAATGGCCGTTGTACCTCGATGCAGCCAACTCGCCGCAGTATCTCGGCACGATGGTGCAGGCGCCGGCGGTGACGTCGCCGCTGCCGATCCTGCACCGGTTCGTGCAAGACACGGCGGGAATCGACACGGCCACGGGCACGCGGTGCGCGGTGTTTTTCAATGGGGAGTTTTTTGACAACCTGGCGATCCGGATCCGCGGATTCACGTCGCGCGGCTGGCCGAAAAAGAGCCACAAGATCGAGATGAACTCGGGGTACAAGTTCAAGTTCAAGGAGGGCGTGCCGCGGGTGACGGAGTTCGATCTCAACACGACGTATACGGACAAGAGTTACGTGCGCTCGGTGCTGACGAGCGAACTCGATGTGGCGGTGGGCTTGCCGGTGCCGGAGATCTTTCAAATGCGCGTTCAGCAGAACGCGGCGTTTTACAGCGTGACGTTGTTCACGGAAAACCCGGATGAGGATTTTCTCAAGCGCTGGGGCATCGACCCGGATGGAGCGTACTACAAGGCGCCCACGGGCAACACGTGGGCCAGCGCCTCGCCGTTTGAAAAGAAAACGCGGCTCTACGAGGCAGGGAACGCCGACCTCGCTACGTTCATCGGCAAGATCACCACCCAAAGCGGCACCGCGCTGGAAACGACCGTCTTTGACGAAGTCGACGTGCCCGGGATGGTGAACTACATGGCGACGGTCTGCATCTCGCAGAACATCGACGCGAGCGACAAAAACCACTTCGGCTACCGCGACACGAACGGCAATCGCGAGTGGCGCATGCTGCCCTGGGACCTGGACCTGACATTTGGCCCGAACGCGCTGAACACGGACACCATGGTCTACGACCAAAACTACGCGAGCCATCCCTACATCGGCGCGAGCCCGTATCTGCTCAGCGGGGGAAAATTGAACCGGTTTCTCGAGGCAATCGTGAACACGCCGCGCACGCAGAGCATGCTGGACGCGCGCATTCGCACGCTGACGGATCAATTCCTGGCAACGAACTGGTTTCAAAACCGGATCGATCAACTGGTGCCGGTGCTGAATGCGGATGTGACGCTGGACAAGGCGCAGTGGGGCTCGAACGGGTACTTTGGGGCGGCGCAAACCCTGCAATTCGCGGCGGATCGAATCAAAACCGCCTATCTCAACCCGAGGCTCGGCTATCTCACGGGTGGCGGTACTGTGGGCATTCCGGGGACACCGCCGGCGCTCCCGGCGCTGACGTTTGTGACGGTGGAATCCCTCCCGGCGAGCGGGAACCAGGAAGAGGAATACGTGGAGATCAAGAATACGAGCGCGTTTGCGGCCGATGTGAGCGGCTACACGATCGCGGGGCAAATCGAGCACACGTTCAAGCCCGGCACGGTGATTCTGCCTAACGAATCGCTCTATCTTTCGCCGAAGGTGCTGGCGTTTCGGAGCCGGGCGACGTCGCCGAAGGGCGCGGAGCGGCTGCTGGTGCAGGGCGATTATCCCGGGCAACTGAGCGCGCGCGGCGGCACGCTCACGCTGCGGGCGGGTGGCGCGGCGGCGCCCGTGATCGCGACGACCACGTATCCGGGGAACCCCAGCCCGGTGCAGCAGTATTTGCGCATCACGGAAGTGAATTATGGGCGGGAAAGGGGTGGGGCACACGCGACGGGGAATTATGAGTTCATCGAGTTGCGTAATACCGGGCCATCGGCGCTGAATCTCACGGGGGTGAAACTGATGGGCGGGATTGATTTTGATTTTACCGGGAGCGCGTTGAATGCGCTGGCCCCGGGCGCGTACATGCTTGTGGTGAAGAACGTGGCGGCGTTTGAGGCGCGCTACGGCACCGGGCTCCCGGTGGTGGGCGTGTTTACGGGGTCGCTCGACAACAGCGGGGATCGGCTGCATCTCGTGGATGCGATCGGCGAGAGCGTGCTGGATTTTACGTACCAGCCGGAGTGGCACCCGATCACCAACGCGGGTGGGTTTACGCTCACGGTGGCGAGCGACACACAGGCCTACACGCAGTGGGACGTGGCGGCGGGCTGGCAGCCTTCGGGGAAAGTCGGCGGCACTCCCGGGACCGGCGACCAGGTCGTGGATACGGACGGCGACGGGCTGCCCGATGCGTGGGAAGCGGCGAACGGGCTCTCGCTCTCGAGCGCGGCGGATGCGGATCTGGACCTGGATGCCGACGGGCAGACAAACCGCCAGGAGTTTGTCGCCGGAACGCTGGCCAACAAGTCGACGAGCCGTTTTCGCGTGGAGACGATCACGCGGGAGACTGGGAACATCATTCGGCTCACGTTTACGGCGCAGGCGAATCGGAGCTATGCGGTGCAGCGGAAGGCTTCGCCGACGACGGTGAATTGGGCGGTGGTGCAGACGACCACCGCGGATCCAAGCGTGCGGACGGTGGAGTACACGGAGGCGGTGGCCGGCGGGACGGCGATCTACCGGGTGATTACGCCGGCACCGTAACGGGTTGGCAGGCAAAATGGCGCCTTCGGCGTATGCTTTGGCATGGTGCGGCGGAGCGCCCCATCCACCGTAATTTGGCGTTGCTCGAGGGATGATTCCACCTCTGTAGCACGGGCATTGCTTGGGAAGGGTGTAACAAGGGTTCGGCGGTTTCCGAATACCTGGAAAACATGCCATCATTCATTTCAAAAATAATCCTTGGTTGCGGCCTGCTTTGGGCCGCGACAGCGGGCGCGCAGGTGACGACGCCCGGGTTTCTGAATTTGCCGCGTCCGGAGCCGCCGGGGACCCTGCTCAGCCACCCGGTTGCCAACGGGTCGGAGCCGATTGGACGCACGACGTCGATCAATTACCTTAACGGGTGGATCGTAATCGGCGGGGAGGCGCCGGGGTCGCGCCCGGGGTCGGATTTGGTGCTGCGGGTGTACGATATTTCCAACCCGACGAATCCGGTGCGGCGGCTGCCGTCGGATTTTAATCTGACCTACCCGAACAATTGGTGGTACCAAGGCAACGTGGGCTGGGACGCGCATGGGACGGCGCTCTCGGGGTCGCTGATGCTGCCGAGCGTGCTGCGCGTGCAGACGTTTGGGGGGCTGGTGGAATTGGGCGGGACGAATGGCATTCCGAATCTCGCGCAGGTGCCGGTGTGGTATGATCGCAGTTGCTCGGTGGGGCCGTGGCAGGCGACGGTGTTGTGGTACGCGGTGGACGATCAGGACATCCAAATCAGCAAGATGTCGATCGCGCAGAACGGGTTCGTGCAACGGCGCGTGCTGCATACTTTCGATCACGTGGGGCCGTACGGCGGCGGCGACTGGCATCCGCTCTTTTTTGGCGACTTGTTGATCATGGCGCGAAGCGGCTCCGCGGCGAATGACGGCGTGGTGGTGTACCGCCTGGGGTATCACAACTTTGAAGATGCGGACCCGGCGAACGATTCCATGAGCACGCACTACGTGGGGTCGCTCACGGGCGGGTTTCAGGGCTACTGGCCGAATTTGTTCAGCGACGGCACGGGCCTGTATGTGATCGGCTCGACGACGAATATTCTCATCGGCGCGGACATCACGCAGGCGACGCATCCCGCGGGCAGCGGCGCGGTGACAGTCGCGGCGAGCATGACGGTGCCGGGGTTTTCGAATGCGTCGTATCCGTCGTACCAGGATCAGTTTGGGTTCATCCACAATCGGAAGATCGACATGACGCGCTTTCTCGCGGGCGACGCGAACCCGATCGTGCTCACGCTCGATGAAGTCGCGACCGGCGTGAACACGAGCCAAATGTCGCTGCCGCTCGGCAATCTGTGGCTCACGGGCGGATACCCGATCCAGGGCTTCAACCAGGGCATGGGCGTGTGGGTGCATCAGCAGGCGCCGGACACGGCGCCGCCGCGCGTGAGCTTTCACATCCCGCAGGTGAACCGCACGGAGTACCCGCGGTTTGCGCCGCTCAGCTTCTTGCTGCACGAGCATCCGCGCAATGGCGGCATGCGCAACGGGATCGATTTCACGGTGCGGCCCGTGCAGGCGGGAAACACGCTTGGCGCGGCGGTGCCGGGATTTTTGATTCACGATTTTTCCGGCACGCTCACATTCACACCGGATGCGGGCCTGACGGCGGAAACAACCTATCAGGTCGACTTCCTTTCGGACCCGGCGAACGAAATCGGGTTTCGCGATACAGCGGGTAATTACATCGAGCCGTATTCGTTTCGGTTTTCCACGGGTGGCGGCATCAACACGACGGCGCCTCCCGTGTTCACCTCGCTCGGTGCGGACGTGTATCAACCGGCGCCGGGTGGCTCGGTGACGGTGACGGCGGCGGCGACGGGCACGGGGCCGCTCGAGTATCGATTCAATTTTAACGGCACGTGGACCGAATGGAGCGACCAGGCCTCGGCAAACCACATGTTCGCGAACGCTGGGCGTCCGCGCGTGCTGGTGCAGGTGCGCGATGCGGCGGGGAATATCGTCACGAGTTCGGTGAAGCTGCTGGTGATCTCGACGCCGCCCGCGGGGCCGCGTCCGACGCAAAGTTCCACGATGGCCATCGGGGACGACGCGCTGGGGCCGCGGCTGTGGTCGGTGAATCCTGACGCGAACACGGTGAGCGTGCTCGATCCGGTGACGGGCGCGAAAATCGCCGAGCATCCGGTGGGGCAGAATCCGCGCGGCATCGCGCGGGACGGCAATGGGCGCTACTGGGTGACGTGCCAGGGATCGGATGAGATTCGGGTGCTCAATGCGGATGGGACCACGCACGCGACGATCCCGCTGCCGTATGGCGCGGCGCCGTTTGGCGTGGCGGCGACGCCGAATGGGCAGCAGCTCTTTGTTACGCTTTATGGCTCCGGGCATCTGCATCGCTACAGCGCGGCGAATCCGCTCGCAGCGGCGACGGTCCGTAGCACTTTCCCCACTCCGCGGGCAATGGCCATCAGCGCGGACGGACAACGCGTATTCGTGACGCGCTTCATCTCGCCGGAACTTGAGGCGGAGGTCGGCGAATTCGCGGGCGCGTCAGTGAATCTCGATCTCGTCCGCACGTTCCGGCTCGCGTCCGCGAATACGATCGACAACGGCGACCGCGCCGCTGGCGTGCCCAATTATCTCGCAGGGATTGCCATCTCGCCGGACGGCACGCGCGCCGCCGTGGCGTCGAAGCAGGACAACGTGCATTGCGGGACGTTCTTCGGCACGGGGAACCTCACACATGAATCGACAGTACGCTCGGTGGTGTCCTTCCTCAACCTCACGACGAATATCGAAATTCCGCACACGCGCCGCGATTTTGACAACAGCGACAGCCCGAGCGCACTGGCCTACACGCCGCTCGGCGACACGCTGCTCGTGGCCTTGCAAGGAAACAATCGCGTCGTGGGGATCGATGCCTTCGGCGTCGACCAACTGGATGAGAATGTGGTCCCAGGCTCCACTCTCACCTCGCCCGCGGTGATGACGCTCGATATCGGGACCGGCCTCGCGCCGCAGGGATTGATGCTCGATCCCACGAGTCAGCGGTTCTTTGCGCAGGACTTCATGGGGCGCAGCGTCACGGTGCGCAATGCGGCGCCGTTCCTCGGGCAGAATCAATCGTCGCTGCCGCTCATCGCCACCACGGCGACGGCGAGCGCCGAGTTGCTCGCGCCGGCGGTGTTGCAAGGCAAACGCATCTTCTACAATGCGTCCGACCCGCGCATGAGCGCCGACAGCTACATCAGTTGCGCGTCGTGCCACGTGGACGGCGGACACGACGGTCGGGTGTGGGATTTCACCGGGCGCGGCGAAGGGCTCCGCCGCACCACGGACTTGCGCGGGCGCAGCGGGGCGGGCCACGGCAACGTGCATTGGTCGGGCAACTTCGATGAGATCCAGGACTTTGAGCACGACATCCGCGGGCCGTTTGGCGGCACGGGTTTTCTGCCGCTCAACACACAGGAGTTTGCGGCGCAGCATCCGTCACCCGCGACCGGCAAGACCGGACTGAGCCCCGACCTCGACGCACTCGCGGCGTATGTCGCATCGCTGAGTCCGGCAACCACGCCGCGCAGCCCGTCGCGCAATGCAAACGGCACGCTCACCGCCGCGGCGCTGCATGGGCGCACGGTATTTCAGGCGCAGGGATGCGCGACGTGCCATAGCGGGAATGGGTTTACAAACAGCCCGCTGACGTCGGTCGGCGCGCCGCCTTCGCTCGTGAATGTCGGCACGATGTCGACGATCAGCGGCTCGCGGCTCGGGCAGCCGCTCGCGGGCATCGACGTGCCCACGCTCAATGGCCTGCATGCTGGGCGCACGTTCCTTCATCACGGCCAGGCCGAGACACTGGCCGATGTCTTTTCTTACGCGGGCGGCGCATATTTGCCCGGCGCGTCGGGTCAATTTCTCACGACCGTGGACGCGAATGCCGTGGCGATCTTCAATGAAGATCCCTCGGAAGGCGGCGGCGGATTTTACCGCAACGTCTACGGCGGCACTTCAGCCTTCATCGGCGACGAAACCGGTGCGGCCACTCCGCCCGGAGTGCGCTTCAGCAATGTGGATGGCGGCCCAGCCGGTGGCCCCGCGCGCATCGCCATTCGCTACGTCCGGCAATATAACGGCGGCACCGCGTTGCTGCGGGTCAACGGCGTGCAACAGACGCTCATCGTGGAGCGCCAGTATCCCGACAATAGCTGGCAAATCAGCGGCTTTCGCTGGGTCACCGTCAACACCACGCTGCAGCCCGGAGCGACCAATACCATCGAAGTCTTGCGCGGCAACGGCGACCTTGTGCTCAACGCCCTCGTCGTTTCAAACGCCGCCACGCTGGCCACCGCACAACCACATCGCGTGGTGCAGGGACTCTCCACCGGCGACCGCAATGACCTGCTCGCCTACTTGATGCAGTTGGACGGGCGCGACGATGCCGGCGTGCCGTATGCACCGCCGTCGCCGCCCTCACCGCAAGCGCCGGCCATCGTGAGCGAACCGCAGGGCCTCACGCTCGCGGTCGGCAACTCGCTGAGCTTCACGGTCGCCGTAAGCGGCACGGGGCCGTTCACCTACCAATGGTATCGCGGCGCAACGCCCGTCGGCACGAATAGCGCGAACTTTTCGATCGCGTCGGCGCAGGAATCGGATGCGGGTGCCTACACGGTCACGATCACCAATGCGCAAGGCAGCACGAGCAGCACGCCTGCGCTGGTCGCGGTGAATCCGGCGCTCTCGGTCACCACCGCGAGTTTGCCGGCGGGCACCGTGGGTGTCCCATACGGCACCTCTCTCGCCGCGAGCGGCGGCGTGTCGACGCGGACGTGGACTGTTGTGGCGGGAGTGTTGCCGCCGGGGCTCACGCTCTCGGCCAATGGGCAACTCAGTGGCGTCCCGACAACGCCGGCGCGCGCTTCGGTGACGCTTCGCGTGAGCGATGCCTCGGGCTTCGCCACACGCACACTGCTGCTCGACGTCGCGCCGGTGGGTGGTTTCGTGAATGATCCAGACCTGATCCTGCACTACACGTTTGATGAAGGCAGCGGCGGACGCGTGTGGGACTCCGCGCCAACCGGGAACAATCACTCCACCAACGTGCCGAACGCCCACTGGATTCCCGATGGCCGCTTCGGGGGAGCCTACGGTCCCGGCAACGCGGCCAACGTGATCAGTCACTTCTCGCCCGCCAACCAGGCCGACCTTGACTTCGATCCACGGGCCGACGCCTTCACGATCTCAGTCTGGGTGCGCACGAGTGCGGCGGGCGGCTTCAACACGATCATCGGCAAGGACCAAAGCGTGTCGCCGTTCAACGCGCAGTATCGCATCTGGCAGTTCAGCAATCCGTCCACCATCCAGGGCATCAGCGGCAACCAATCCGGCGCGCAGTATTCCGTGGCCGCGTCGCCACTCAACAACGGCCAGTGGCACTTGCTCACGCTCGTGAATTACCTCGACGGAGCCACGTGGCGCTCGCGGCTCTACTACGACAACGGCACGGCTTTCACGCAGTTCAACACCGGCGCTGGGGGCCGCGTGACGAATTTGCTGCGCGTCGGCGACACCAGCCGCGGCGGCAACCCGTGGGTGGGGCAAATGGACGACTTGCGGATCTACCGCCGGGCGTTGTCGCAGGCGGAGGTCACCGCGCTCTACAACGCGCCCGATACGGAAACCTACACCGACTGGCGCGCCGCGCACCTCACTCCGGCGCAAATCGCCGACCCGTTGCTCGCCGCGCCAGGCGGCGATGCGAATGGGAATGGGATCGCCAATGTAGTGGAGTTTGCACTCGGCACGGAATCGGTGAGCCCGCTGCATTTGGAACTCGTCGGCCCGGCGGGGAACCAAACGGCGCAGCTCACGTTTACGCGCAATGCCAATGCGCGTGGGGTGACGTTGATGGTGGAGAGCAGCAGCGACCTTTTGACCTGGAGTACGCTGGCGACTTCTTACAATGGCACGACATTGGTGGGGCCGGCGGCGATCAATGAGGGAGCCGGAATGGTCCGGAATGTGATGATCACGACGCCCGCGCCGGTGGTGGGGACGCATTATCGGCTACGGGTGTTGGCGGAGTAGCGCGCGGCCTTACTCCCAAGAAAACCTGCGTTTGAGTGAAACGCGCGGCCATTGCGTGCGTCGACAGGGGTAATGAATAGACTGTCGATCGCTCGGGGTTGGGGTGTCATCGCGGCTGCCGTCGTGCTGGCTTTTCTTTCTGCTCCTCGCGGGCTGGCTGTTCCCAATGTCATCGTCATCGTGGCGGATGACCTGGCGTGGCACGATCTCAGGGTGAACGGCGCCACAGACTTGCTCACGCCAAACCTCGATGCGCTGGCCAACGAGGGCGTAAATTTTCGCCATGCCTACGTCACGGCTCCGGTGTGCAGCCCTTCGCGCGCGGGATTGCTGACGGGGCGCTACCAGCAGCGTTTCGGGCATGAGACGAATCCCGGGCCGACGCTGGAGCACAGCAATTTCTTTGGGTTGCCCACCACGGAGCGCACGATGGGCGACCGCTTTCGCGCGCTCGGCTACGCCACGGGCTGGATCGGAAAGTCGCACCTCGGCTGGCAGCCGCAGTATCGGCCCAACCAACGCGGTTTCGATTATTTCTACGGCTTCCTCGAGAGCCATCACGACTACGTGGATGCGAATGCGACGCCCGAGTGGGATCACGATCCCATCCGGCGCAACGACGAGGTGGTCCTGCCGAGAAATCCGCCCGGCCCGGCGCTTCCTTATCTCACCACGGCCTTCCAGAACGAGGCGCTCAATTTCATCGAGCAACACGCCACGCAGCCATTTTTCCTCTATCTGCCGTTCAACGCCGTGCATTTCGAATTGCAGGGCACCGAGGACCTGCACGAGCGTACGAAAGACCTTGGCCTGGCCGACGGTTCACAGCGCCGCCTGCTCGCGGAGGTGCTGCTCGGGCTGGATGACGCCGTGGGCGCGATCCGGCAGAAGTTGCAGCAGCCCATTCCGGGGAATCCGCTGAACATCGAGGAGAACACGCTCATCTTTTTCACGAGCGACAATGGCGGCGACGTGATGTTTGGCGGCGTCAACGCACCGCTCAAGGGCCGCAAAACGGAGGTGTATGAAGGCGGCATCCGCGTGCCACTGATCGTGCATTGGAAAAATCACCTGAACCCCGCCGTGCTCACCGCACCCGTGAGCACGCTCGACATTCTGCCCACCGCCGTCGCGGCCACCGGTGCGACGATCCCGGCGGGCTGGCAGCTCGATGGCGTGAATCTGCTGCCATACATACAGCATCCCACGACGACCCCGGCGCCGCACGAGAGCTTGTTCTGGCGTATCGAGACGAACGGCATCAGCTCCGAGGAAGGTGGCGTGCTCGATGGGCTGCGGGCCATGCGCTCGGGCGATTGGAAAATCGTGAAGCCCGGCGCGAATGCGACGTGGGAACTCTACCACATCGCCGTCGATGAAAGCGAAAGCACGAACCTCGCGGACTCGGATCCCGCCCGGCTGCAGGACCTCATCGCGCAGTATGAAGCCTGGAACGCGGGCCTCGCCCGCCCTCGCTGGGCCGTGGACGACCTGTTCTATCCCACGCCGGAGTTTGAAGTAGAGGACGTTCGCATCGGACCCTCGGGCGTTTCCTTCCCCGGCCTCGAGGTCACACCCGACGCCACGCAACTCGCCTTGCAGGACGCAGGGAACAACCTGCTGCGCGCGGACCTGGAGCCGTTCAGCGGATTCCCAAAGACTGTGCCGATCGCGATCGACAACAATCTCGCCTCCCCCGCTGCAGCGCGCGTGGTTCCGCAATGGGGCCTGTCGTCCGCCGGCCCGTCGCTCTTTTACACGAAGCCCGGAGCATTTTCCCATTTGCAGCTCTGGCAGACGATTCCCGGCGCTCCGGTTTCGCTCACGTCGAACCCGAGCGCCGACGTTTTTGGCGCGCGCGTCAGCCGGAACAGCGCCGACGGCGCGGTGAAGATTGCCTTCACGGCGGGCAGCACGGCGTTGTGGTCCACCACGGCCGGCGGCGCGGCGAGCGTCATTCCGTTCCATGCCGGCGGAGCGGAGAATGGGCAGTGGATCGCGGCCACGGGCGATCTGGCGTACGCAGGCAGTTTGGCGGCCGTCCCGGGCACGCAGATCGCACGTTTGCAAACGGCGACGAACACCCCCGTGCCGATCACCAACGAGCTCACCGGCAAGGCGGACGTGTGGGGCTTTCACGCCCCGGAATTCGATGGCGAGATCTGCTACGCGGCGATTGTCGATCGCACGGCTATCGGCATCTACCGCGACCTCCACGATTCGCCCAACGGCTTTTTCACCCGAGTGGCTACCCTTACCCTCCCAGCGTCCTCCCCTCCCCGATTCCTCTATAACTTGCGGCCCGTGGCGGGGCTTCGCGGGTTCAACGGCGTGAGCCATTTCACGTGCTCCGCCTTTGCCAACAATGATCCGCAGAATCCCGGCACCACGGAAATCTGGCTCCTCGGCGCCGGCCCGGATCCCGCCCATCGTGTCACCCGACGGCTCGACGCGGGGAGCGGCGCGGATCGCTTTCGTCCAACGACCGCCATCGGAAACGACGAAGTGTTCTGCTACTACACGCGTTACGACGGCTCCACCAATGGCCAGGTCCGTCTGGCGAAAACCGGCCTGCAACGGCCGGATCGCCGCGGCCCCAGCGGCTTCACCGCGCTACGTTACCAATCCAGTTTCAAGGCGGGCGAAAACGCCCAGATGCGTGGAACGGAAACGACGCACCTCATCCCTCACGCCGGCAAGCTCTACGCCGGGCAAGGAAGCGTCGGGAATCCGGCCCTTCCCCCGCCCCTCACCGCGGCCTGGACGGGCGCGCAGGTGCTCGTGAAAAGCTCCAGCACGGCGGACTGGGAAGTCGACCATACGTTTGACGATCATAAGCGCGTCGAGGCCATGGAGGAAATCACGTTCACCACGCGCGGAGCCGTGCCGCTCGATCCGCCGCAGAAAGTGCTGGTGCTCGCGATGAGCGACATCACCGCCATCGGCGGCAACATCGTGAGTGTGCGCGCGCGCGACGATCTCACGGGGATCTGGAATGATTCGCATCCGCCAAATGCCAGCGGCCCGGGAAACCCAATCAGCTTCGGCTCGCACGTGGATGCGAGTGAGACGGTGCCCGTGCATCACATTTACGCCGGCATTTCGAATGGCGAGCTGCACCGCGGCTATTATGCGCCGGCGACCACCGGAGATATCGTCTGGGACACGGGCGCGGAACTGAGCGGCGTCGGCCCGATCACCGGCTTTGCCGAGGCCAACGGCCTCCTCTACTCGGCCTGCGGCGTGCGCCAGGATGCCGCGGGCGGGCCCGTGAGCGGCGGTCTCTACGTGCGCCATGACAACACCGATTCGTGGCTGTTGGTCTATCGCTGGCCCGGCCCGGCCCCGCTGCACACGGCGCCCGCGGAGCAGCGCGTGATGACCGGCCTCACGGCGGTGCGCGATCCGCGCGGCACCGAGCGCACCGTGCTCATTGGCGCGCGCTCGTGGCCGGGTGTGATTGAACGAATCGATCCCGGCAAAGGTCACGCCGTCACGGTGGAACTCGACGTGCGCGATTTCTTCGCGCGCCGCTGGGGCGACGACAGCATCCGCGACGAGGCGATCGACATCGGCTACACGCGCTTTACGCCAGCGGTCGATCCGGTCACGGGCGAAAGCGTGCATCTCATCGGCGTGTGGCTCGAGCATCCCACCAGCCCCAACCCGCCGCACAACGGCTCACATTTTCTCATCCGCCACGCCGACGCCACCTACGAAGCGGCGGACATCGAAGACTTCGCGCTCGAGGTGCCCGATGGACAATCGCTGCGCGCCACTCGCGCGATCGCGGTATCGCCTTTCGTGGCGGATGGGGACTTCGCGCTCTATTTCGGCGGCTACGATGCCACGGTGGGCGCGGCGCAGGATTCGGCGTGGATCGTGCGCGGGGAGTGGGCGTCGTTCCCGGCGCTGACGATTAGCCGCCAGCATCCGCCGGTGATTGATCTGGAGTGGCGGACGACGAGTCTCGATTGGATCCTGGAGTCTTCACCGACGCTCGTGCCGGCTAATTGGCAGCCGGTGCCGGCCTTTCCCACGCGATCGTTGGATCGCACGACGCTGTCGCTGCCGCAGCAGGGGCCGGCGGGGTTTTTCCGGCTGCGACGTCCATGATGATGTGAGCCGTGGCCTCGGGGCACAGCGATATTCTGCGCGCTTTCCCCTTCGCGCGCCACTGGCCTTTGTACACCATCGCGGCACCATGACTCCTAATTCACTCTCGCGACGCTCGTTCATGCGCATGGGTTTTGCGCTCGGTGCCACCAGCGCTTTCTTTCCCGCTGTTTCACTCGTGCGCGCGGACGATGCGCCACCGCTCTATGCTTATGTGGGTACGTTCAGCTCGCCGTTGCACGATGTGCTGCCGACGCAGGTGGATCGACCGCCGGGGAATGGGCGCGGCATCCACATCTTCAAGGTGGATCGCGACAATGGCGCACTGACACCGGCCGGCGTGCTCGAGCAGGGCACGAGCCCGAGTTGTCTCGCGCTCAACGCGGCGGGCACGCGCATGTATTCCGCGAACGAGACGGACCAAGCGGAGGACGGGAAATCCGGCTCGGTGAGTTCCTTCGGCATCGATCGCGCCACGGGGCAGCTCACGCTTTTGAACACGGTCAGTTCCGGCGGCGCCGGGCCGACCTATGTGAGCCTTCATCCGCGCGGGAAATTTCTCCTCGTCGCAAATTACTTCGGCGGCTCCGTCGCGGTGCTGCCGATTTTGCCGGACGGCAAGCTCGGACCGGCATCAGATGTGAAGAAGGACGCGGGCACCATCGGCCCAAAAAAGGCGACCAATGCGCCGGACGGAAGCTTTGCGTTCAGCGGGCACGACGTGCCGCATGCGCACATGATCCAGGCCGATCCCTCGGGCAAGTACGTGATCTCCACCGATCTCGCGCTGGACCGAATTTTCATTTGGAAATTCGACGAAACGAAAGGCGTGCTCACGCCGAATGAGCCCGCCTCGGTCGCCCTGCCGCCCGGCGACGGCCCGCGCCACTTCGCGTTCCATCCGAATGGCAAGTGGTTCTACTGCCTGCAGGAGGAAGGCCCGACGATCATGCTGTTCGACTACGAGGCCGAGCCGGGCCGACTCACTTCGCGGCAGACCATCTCCAGCCTCCCGCCGGGCTATGCCGGGAGCAGTTTTTCGTCCGAGATCATGGTGTCGGCCGATGGCCGCATGGTCTACGCGGGGAATCGACTGCACGACGGCATCTCCTGTTTTGTGGTGGGCGAAAACGGCACGCTCACGTTTGCCGGCGAGGAATGGACCCGCGGCGATTACCCGCGCAGTTTCAACACGACGCCCTCGGGCGACTTCCTCTACTCGTGCAACCAGCGGGCGGACAACGTCACCGCTTTCCGCGTCGACAAGATCTCCGGTGCGCTCAACTTCACCGGAAGCTACACGCCGGTAGGGAATCCTTCGATCATCGTGTTTCTGGATACGGCGACGGGCAAATAGAAGCACGGCCTGCACACGCTGATTCTGACCTTGAGTAACGATCTGGCGGCTGTTGCGTGAACACGCGATGCGCACCGAAAATAGGCTTGTCACGATCCACGGCCAGTCGTACTTCCCACCGTACCAGCGGAGGTCTGCCTTCCGCTGCACCTCGAACGCCACCATGAAAACCAGTTCCGCCTGCCTCCTGGCTGCTTTGCTCGCGTTGCCGGGCATTGCGACCGCCGCCAACTACGAGTGGTCCTTCAACGACGGCACCCTCACCGATTTCTTTTCCAATGGCGCGATGACCCCGAGCGGCGCCACGAGCCCGAATATCGTTTTCACGGACGGTGGCGCGATCCCGCACATCGGCGGGGTCCCGGCCCGGGTGCTGAATGTGCCGATCTCCGCTGCCGCCGCCGATGGGTTTCAACTCGCGTTGAATGCGACCGCCCCCAACGGTGGTGGCTCCTACGTAAACCAATACACGTTCATTTTCGACGTCTTCAGCCCGGGAGCCGCGAACTGGACGGCGCTCTTTCAAACCGACCCCAGCAACAACACTAGCACCGGCAATGACGCGGACTGGTACGTCGCGCCGGATGGAGGCATTGGCATTGGGGCCATTGGTTATTCCGCCGCCGGCGTCTTCCAGCAAAACAAATGGCATCGCATCGCGTTTGCGGCGTCTCTCGGCAGCGAGGTGAAATATTACCTGGATGGCAATCTCGTGGGCACTTTTGCCGGTCCCGCGGTGGACGGACGTTTCGCACTTTATTCCAACCTCGACCCTGGAGTGGATGTCCGGCTTTTCAACGAAGGCGACACCAGCGGCAACTATACCCACGCCTTGTATGTGAACAGCATCGCGTTCGTGGACCGAAAGCTGACGGATGGGGAAGTGTCCGCGCTCGGTGCGCCGAATGCCGCCGGCGTGCTGGTCCCCGAGCCGTCCGCCGCGGCGTTGGGTTTGCTCGCTCTAGCTGGGCTGGCCGCGCGACGTCGCCGCTGACTCTCGTCGCGTGCTCGTGATAGAGTGAGGTCTTTCGACTCGTTACACTCGCTCAAGATGACAGTTTTTAAGAGAGGACGGTTGACGAAACCCAAACCCTCTTGCGCCCGCTGAACCGTGGTAAAATGAAAGTGCTTATGAGGACAATATTCCGCGCGATCACGATGTTCCGGACCGCTAACCTCGTCCTTGCGGTCTGCGCGTTACTCCTGTTCGCGACAGGTGCCCGCGCTGCGGAAAGCTCGTTTACTTTCACCAATGCCGCGGATCGTTTCGCCGCAGCGAGCGGCACGGCGACGCTCGCACCCTTCGATCCTGATTTCACCGGCTGGAGCAATGCGCAGACGATGTTTGGCACGGCAGCGAGTTTTGGCATCGCGGCGCCGCCGGGTGGGGACAAAGTGGTGATGAGCTTTCCCGCTTGCACCAGCCGGCAGGGCTACCTGCTCACGCACGGTGGCGCGTTGAATGGCGTCTATGGCGACCAGGGCAAGGTCTCGAACTACACGCTCGTCTTCGACGTGCTGTATCCCGGCTCGTCCGACGCGCAGTGGCGCCCGCTGTACCAAACGAGCATCGCCAACACCGAGGACGGCGAGATCTACGTGCGCAACACGGCGAGTGGCGGCGTCGGCATCAGCAGCGAGTATCGCGGCAGCGTCACCCCGAACGCGTGGCATCGCATTGTGATCACCGTGCGCTCCGCCCCGGGCGAGGGGCAGTTGCACAAGTACGTCGACGGCGTGTTCGTCGGCGGGCAAGGCACCACCGGCTCGGGCATCGACGTCCGCTGGGCGCTCGATCCGTCGCTGCTGCTGCTCACCGAGGACAACAACGAATGCGCGCCCGGCTATCTGTGCGGGTTTTATTTTGCGGACCGCCAGCTCACGCTCGAGGAAGTGCGCGCGCTCGGCGGGGTGAATTCCGCGGGGCCGAAAGTAGCCGGCGCGCCCGCCCCGCCTTTGCCGCAGCAGCTTCCGCGACGGGCCCGGGCGATCGGGCATCGCGGCGCCTCCAGTGCGCGCCCGGAGAATACGCTGCCTTCGCTGGTGAAATGTTTCGCCGATGGCGCGGTGGCCATCGAGTCGGACGTCCGCATTTCCGCCGACGGACAGGTCGTCGTGTTTCACGATGCCACCGTAGACCGCACGACCGACGGTTTCGGCAGTGTGGCCGCGCTCACGGTCGCCGAACTCAAGGCACTGGACGCAGGCTCGTGGTTCGACCCCGTCTTCACCGGCACGAGAATCCCCACGCTGGTCGAATACATGCAGGCGTTGCCGGCGGGGAAGATTCTCTACCTCGACATCAAGGTCACCGACAGCTCGATGGTTACCGCATTGCGCCAGGCCTTTGACGCCGCGGGGTTCAGCGAGAATCGCTGGTGGCTCTACGTGTACGACAACGCCACTTTTGCGCAGCAGCTTCACGCCGAGTTTCCGAATTCGCTCATCGTGTGGGAAGGCGTTCCCGCCGGCTGGCAGACCAATCCCACGGCCTTCGATAACCTCAAGGCGATGGGCGTGGGCATGTTTGATTTTGGCGGCAACGGCGGCGCGCTCACGCCGGAACTCGCGCTCCGGCTCAAGCAGGAGGGTTTCCTCGTCGCCACGTACACGATTCTCGATCCGGACAACATGGTGCTCTCCGCCGCCCGCGGCGCGGATTTCATGGAGACGGATTTTCCGTCCATCCTCGCGGAGATCAACCCGCCACTGGGCGCCGGGGCGACACGGCCCTATCCGCCCGACGGCTCCACGGGCCTTGCGCCCACGGTGATGGGCTGGCTCGTGGGCGCCAACGCCACTTCGCACCGCGTGCATTTCGGCACGAGCAATCCCCCGCCCTTTGTCGTCCAGCAGAGCTACGATCTGTTCGGGCCACCCGCGCTCAATGTCGGCGCCACATATTATTGGCGCGTGGACGAAGTAACCCCGGGCGGCACGATCACCGGCCCCACATGGATCTTCACCACGCCTGGCGCCACTCCCGCGGGCACCGGCGCGCTGTACGAGTGGACTTTTGCCGCGGGCGATCTCAGTTCGAGTATGGGCTCGGGTGCGCTCGGGTATGCCGATGCCGCCACGCCGGGCCTCGTGCAATTCGGCCAGACCGGCGGCGCGGTGCCGGACATCAATGGCGAAACCGCGCAGTATCTCCGCGTGCCCAGTTTCCCGAGCCAAGCGAGCGGACTCTCGGCCACGTTCGCACGCAGCAGCCCGAATGGCGGCGGCGCCTACATCAACCAATACTCGGTGGTGATGGACCTTTTCAGCCCCGGCGCGCCGAACTGGCAGGCGCTCTTTCAGTGCAATCCCAACAATCCCAATGGCAACGACGGAGATTGGTACGTGTCGCCCGATGGCGCGCTCGGCATCGCCGCGCTCGGCTACAGCTCGGCCGGTGTGTTCACGCAAAACGCCTGGCACCGAATCATCTTTTCCATCGACCTCGCCGCGGGCCGGGTCGCGTATTTCATCGATGGCGTGCAAGTCTACTCGCGCACGGGAATGACCGGCCTAGTCGACGGCCGATTTTCCCTTTTCTCCAAGAATGACGCAGGCGTGGATATGCGGCTCTTCAACGAAGGCGACACCAGCGGCAACTACACGCACGAACTTTACCTGAGCGCCTTTGCCTTCCTGGATCGCGAGCTCACCGCCGCCGAGGCGATCGCGCTGGGCGGTCCGCAAGCCAGGGGCATCTACAGCCTGCCGCCCGGCACGGTTCCTACGCTCACGCTCACGCTTTCGCCCACGGCGGCGCAACTCACCTGGCCGCCCGTGACGGGCTGGTTTCTCCAGCGCGGCAACGCCCTTCCCACGTGGAGTGACTTGCTCGACACCGCGGGTGCGGGCGCCTACGCCGATCCGCGCGACCCCAGCGGCCACGCCTTCTACCGGCTCGCCAAGCCGTAGTCCTGCCACGGGACCATCGCCCGCACCCAACCGGGCAGGTTGACGAGATAGATGCCGAGGAGCATTTGCGCTTCGTGGAAATGGAGCCGGAGGCAAAACGCGCTAAGGCGATGAAACAGCAACAATACCGCGCCGCCAATGAGCATGGTTGTTTGGTTGAACAAGCACAGCGGCGAGCACAGTTCCGCCAGCAGTCCGAGCCCGAATAAGGTGCGCGTGGCATTGCGATGATGCAGCAGCCATGTCGCCACGGTGGTCCGCGCGCCGAGGTCGACCGGCTTCAGCTCATCGTGATGAAATTGCTCGGAGGTCTTCAGAATTTGCAGCGGGATTTTGGCGACCTGCCGCAGCCAGCGCCCGCGCGAGTGAATCAACTTCGTAAGCCCCGCCGTGAAATAGACCGCGAGAATCGCCTCCTGCGACCACAGCACGGCCAGCCGATCGGCGAGGGCTGTTTCGTGGAACATCGAACGCCCCTCACCCAGCGCCCGCGTGGCGGCCGTCGTGTAAACGACGCACTGCACCAGCAACACCATGCTCAGCATTTGCTTGGCGTGCACGATAGTCCCTTGCGAATTGCGCAGCGTGCCCAGCAAGGTGCAAAAAACGAACAGGTAGGCCGTCGTCAGCACCCGCTCGAGCCCGGCCGCATAAACGCCCAGCGCGATCCAAGCGAAGATCTTTAGCACGGGATAACAGGCCGGCCGGCTGAGAAACGTGAGGTCCAGCCAGCGCGCCACGCCTACCGGATACGGCTGCGCGCGAAACGGCACATTCGCCGGGATCGCCAATCGGAAAACCGCATAGGCGAACAGCATCCGCATGGCCCCGATTTCCAGCGCGCCAAACTCCACCGTTGGGAATGCCCCCTTCATGCCGCCAGTTCCGCCACGCACACTTGCTCCCGCGCAAAAGCGCCGTCGCGAATGACGTAGTTGACGTGGTGCAGCCGCAGCTTGCGGCGAGGCGCGCTTTCGCCCTCCGCCGCCGGCAGACCCGCGAGAAACTGAAGAACCCTTTGCCCGGGCCGCGCCAGGTCCGGCATTTCGCAATACTTGCCCGCCCACTGCCTCTCCTCGGCGTGCCGGCGCAATTCGCGATCGTAGATTCCCTTGAGGAAATTCGCCGAGATGCCAAAGACCGATTTCACGGCGAGGAGCCGATCGTGTTCGTCCGTGACGAGGATGAGATACGTGCGGTCCGAAAATCCGGCGTACATCGGATAGTGGGAGAAAGGAAAATTCTCCCGGAAGACGAGTTGCAGCACCGTCAGGATCGCCAGGACTTTGCCGGGGATCGGCGCGAGCACCAACGCGGCCATGGCGAGCGCCAGGACCAAGAGTCTCCAGACACACGGCCAAAGGGAAATCATGCAGGAATCATCGGTGTGGGTTCGATGGGCTGGGAAGAAATTGAAAGCGGGGTCTGCTGAGGAAGAACGGCTTTGCCCGCCGGATTCTTAGCCGGACTGACCGCCGTTGGATGGCGCACGATTGCTTGCCCGCCGCCCCATCCCGGCCTTCACTGGCGGGGCCATGCGCTTCTGCCTCCTGCTCCTCGCTTGCACCACGATTCCCCTCTGCGCCCAGCAACCCGACGAACTCCCGCCCGAACGACTCCAGAAACTCCTCCAGCGATTTCCCGCAGCCGATGCCAACAAGGACGGCACCCTCACCAATGCGGAAATGCGCGCTTATCGCGAAAAGATCGAAGCGGCGCGCCCGGTGCCCACCCACGCCAGCGTTTCCTACGGCCCTCACGACCGCAACGTGCTCGATTTTTGGAAAGCCAAATCCGACCAACCGGCGCCCCTGCTCGTCTTCATCCACGGCGGCGGATTCCTTGCGGGTGGCAAAGAAAACCTGGACCTCGCGTGGGTCGCGGACTGCACCGCCGCCGGCATCGCCTTCGCGAGCATCAACTACCGCTACACCTCGCAGGCCCCCTACCCTGCGCCGATGCTCGACGGCGCGCGCGCCATCCAATTCCTCCGCTCGAAGGCCGCCGAATGGAACATCGATCCCAAGCGCATCGGCGCGTTCGGCGGCTCCGCCGGTGCCGGCATTTCCATGTGGGTCGGCTTCCACGACGACCTCGCCAAGCCCGGCAGCGCCGACCCGGTAGAGCGGCAATCCTCGCGCCTCACCTGCGTGGGATCGATCGGCGGGCAATCCAGCTACGACCCGCTGCAAATCCGCGAATGGCTCGGCGGCCGCGCGTGGGAGCACCCGGCGCTCAAGCCGTTCTACGACGTCAAAACAAACGACGAGTTTGAAAAGCCCGAGGTGCGCAAACTCGCGCACGACGCCTCCGTCATCAATCATCTCACGAAAGATGATCCACCAACTTTCATGTACTACGACGAGCCGGACGCGCCCCTCTCCAAGGACTCCAAACCCGGCACCGGCATCCACCACCCCAAATTCGGCCACATCCTCAAGGAAAAGATGGACGCCCTCGGCGTCGAGTCCGTCTACCGCCACGTCGCCGACGGCAAGCAACCGCCCGCCGGACCGGCGATGGTCGCGTGGATGAAGAAGAAACTGACGGAGCCGGCGAAGTGAGACCAGCACTCCAAAAGGCGTCATCCGCCAATGGCCTCGTTTCGCCGATCGGCTACTAGTAGGGCGTCGAATATTTCATTCGCTCGGCCTCGATGGCGCTTCGGGCTTGGAAATAGGCGTCCCATCGTTCCGGCAACAGTTTTTGGAACAGTTTGTCGGGCAAAATCGCCTCGGGAATTCGCCGGAGGATTTCCACCTCCGCCGTCGATTCATCGAACCTACACTTCGAACTGTCAAACTTCCGCAATTTGGAAAGTTGGCCCAGACCCGCAAAACTCACGCGGGAGTAACGGATTTCGATCCCGAGGCTTTCCAAATTCGGCATCGCGCTGGCGATGGATTCAAAGTTCGGAAGATTCCTTCCGTTGATTAGCCTCAATTTCTGCAATCCAAAAATCGCAGGCCATTGAATCGGCGGAGCGGATAATCTTCGATCGTCCAGCACCAACAACTGATCGATCGTCAACTCCTCCAGCTTTGGCAACGCCGCGCCGAGCGCGGAAAAGTCGGTAATCTCTGCCACTTCCAGTTGGAGCCGACGAAGACCAGGCAATCGCTCGATGCCCCGCAGCGAGATCAGATCGCTTCCGTAAAAGTGCAGTTCCTCCAAATGCGGACACTGCGGGAAGTTCGAAAAATCCGCATCGTGACACTCGAGGACACGCAGGGATTTGAGACTGGGGGCCTCCGCCAGCGTGCGCAGATTGCGCACGGTGCATTGGCGAATGACTACATCGCGAAGCTTCGGCATCCGCCCGAGGGCGTCTGAATCGAGATCGGAGATGGAAGCGGAGATCCCCAGGCACACCAGATCGCGCAACTGCTCGAAACAATGCAGATCATGGAGCCGCGGGTGAGACCAGAAATCCAGCGTCTCCGTCCGGCAAATCGCCAGCCATAGCACCACTCGATCCACCGACGCTTGGTCCCCTATGTCGAACTTGCTGTCGCTCGACGAAGGCCACTGCCAATAATTGGGTGGCTTCAAATAAAATCCCTGCGCTTCCAGCCACCTTTCCGGTCCGGTGCTTGGCAGAGCAACATCGATATGTTCCATCCCGAGGCGCAAGAGTTCCTTGGTCGCCAGATTTCCCCGCACCATCGGCACGAGCAGTGCGCCCCCCAGCAAACTCACACCCGATATCGCCGCCCATTTGCTGCGCTTCCGAGGCTGCTGTTCGGACGACGGGCGCCAGTTCCACACCAGCCACAGTAAGGCCGGCAGCAGCGGCGCACCCAGCAGGACGCCAAACAGAATATCCCAATGTCCGAGCCCGCCCGCCGTCCGCCAATACAGCGGCGCATTCGTGACCAAGCTCCCCACCACCGCCAGCAGGAATCCGGCAGGCAGCAAGCGGCGCAGCGGTGGAAGGGACATGGCGGGCCAAGGCTGCGAGACGACTCGCGGGGAGACAAGCGTCATTTCGGGCACGAAATCGACCTCGCCGCCGGCCACCGCTTCCATTTGACTTTTCCCGATCTCGTGGCATGAGAGACCTGTTATTAATGCACCTTAACCAGAGCGAGTTCCCCAGTCGCCTGGCCACTCCAAACCACTCGTAACATTTCTCTCCTCGAACGTTGTCCCTGCCCCTGACTTTGCTCGGAATTCCAACCCGCTCACCCTGCCCGCATATGAAAATCGCCCACCTCTCCTTGCTCCTCCGGCTCCTGCTAGCCTTGGCCGTCTTCGGCACTGCCCACTCCGCCAAGGCCCAAGTTCTCAACCCTTTCTATACGGCCGATTATTCGATCGCCGATCTGGGCGCCGCTCCCGGCGTTCCGGCCAGTTACGGCGGCTTGGTCTTTAAGGCGGGCGACCCCAATACCCTGCTGCTCGGTGGCGGGGCCAACGCTTCCGGTTCCTCCGTCTATTCCATCGGCGTCGTCCGCGGCGCTGGCGGCCATATCACCGGGTTTACCGGCACCGCCACCCTCTTGTCCTTGGCCGATGCCAGCCCCGCGGGCGGTGGGATCGACGGCGGCTTGGATTACGGCCCGGGCAACGTGCTTTTTTACACTACCTACAGCAGCCATCGCATCGGCCAGATCAAGCCCGGCAGCACGGCGCCGGACAAACTGATCGATGCCAGCACGCTGGGCATCGCCTCCTCCACGGGGACCCTGGCGTTTGTTCCGCCCGGCTTTCCCAACGCGGGCCATCTCAAGATCCTTTCCTACAGCGGCGCCCAATGGCACGATGCCCAAGTCACCGAAGATGGCACGGGCACCTACAACATCGTCAACGTGGGCCCTCCTATTTCCATCAGCCCTTTGGCCAACGGCCCGGAAGGCCTGGTTTTCATTCCGGCGGGCAATGCAAAATTTCCAAACGCCAGCGGGAAAG
>JADMIO011347023.1_pt1 | contig 23773 bp, 21 predicted proteins | sample 8958161 | NCBI WGS metagenome assembly JADMIO01 (sample SAMN16585339, study PRJNA669376) | soil metagenome | isolation source: Crop rotation soil | place: USA: Cullars Rotation, Alabama | collected 2011
CGATTCGAGCCAACTGTTGAGACGTTCGAGTAGGCGCGGGCCCCTCTCCCTAGCCCTCCCCCCGAGGGGGAGGGGACCGGAAGCAGGGAGTGTGGGGTTCGATTCGAGCCAACTGTTGAGACGTTCGAGTAGGCGCGGGCCCCTCTCCCTAGCCCTCCCCCCGAGGGGGAGGGGACCGGAAGCAGAGAGTGTGGGGTTCGATTCGAGCCAACTGTTTGCCCTCCCCTTGGGGGGAGGGTTAGGGAGAGGGCGCCGGCCGTCCAGACACAAAAAAACCCGAGCTGTTGCCAGCCCGGGTTTTCTTGTTGAGTCGGCAGTGCGACTACTTGCCGCCCTCGGCGGGAGCTTCGCCTTCCTTCTCGGCCTTCTTGCCCTTCTTGGCCTTCTTCTCCTTCTTGCCCTCGGCAGGGGCCTCGTCGCCGGCCTTGGCGATCGTCCAGGTGGTGGGGAGCATGACGGCCAGGGCGATGAAGATGATGCGCGTGAGCTTCATGGGGATCTCCTCCGGTTCGTTTCGAATGGGCGGCGGCATGCCGACCGAGGGCGCGACAATACCGAAGGTAGCCGCTTCGATCTAGATCTTGGCGATGTAGTTGAGGGCGCGCAGGCCGGGTAGGAAGAAGTAGGCGCCGCCGCGCACGGTGACGAAGCGGGGGAGGTCGGTCAGGCAGCGCGCGGGGCCGTCCGCGGCGGGCATGGAGAAGCCGGCCGTGGCTTCCCCCGACATCAACGGTGTGCGCGTGCCGAGGAGAGGATCCTGCTCGCCCGAGAGGCCGGCGAATTTGGAGTTGATGATCCAGGCGGCCTGCACGAATTCGAACTGACGAACCAGGCTGGTGTTCAGGCAGATGAAATGCAGTCCCGCCTCGGGGTCGGAGGTGGTCGGGTCCAGCGCCTGCGCCGGCTGCAGCAAGGATCCATACGGACGGCCCCGCCGCAGCAGCCGGTGAAAGCGACTGGCGGCGATGATGTCGGGGCCGGTCGCGGGATCGCCGAACCCCAGCATGCCCAGCACCTGCGAGATGCGGCCGTGGTTGCCGCCGGGCTGATCGCCCGTGCGCGGGTTCGCGCGGCGCACGTGCGCGCCCAAGGGGCACTTCAGCCCCTCGCCGTCGCGATCGTAGGTGAATCCGTTGCGGCGCAGATCGTCGGCGGCGGGACCGACACCCCGAATGGTGCCCTTCTCGGCGGCCACCAGCGGCTCGCCGGACATGCGGCGGCCCACCATGGTTTCGCCGAGCGCAATGGCGCGGCCCTCGCTGCCCGCCAGCGCCGCCAGGTGCCGCCAGAAGCCGCGCACGTCCTGATCCATCTGGCGAAACACCAGATAGGACCCGTTGCGTCCCAGATCCTTTCGCCCCGGATCGTCGGCCGCCGCCGGCAGCACGTCGCCGGGATCGGCGGCGGGTGTCAGCAGCGGCCGCGGGGCCAGCCGCTGGTATTCGTCCGGATAGCCGAGCACGAACTCGCCCGCCGCGATCAAGTTGCCGTAGTCGAGGTCGTCGGGCGTGTCGGGCGTGCGGCGCGCCGCGAAATCCACCGCCGGTTGGCTGAGACCGTCGGCGAACCCGAACGGCTCGCGCCCGGCCAGATCGGTGGTGGGCACGTCGGTGGCGGTGAATCCCGCCGCGAAGGCAGAACCCAGCACCTGCTCGCGCAGCGCCGGCAGGCCGCCCGCGCCGGCGAACAGCATCACCAGCACGTGTGGTTCGGCGTTGCCCGCGCCCCACGTCCAGCGCGCCGGGTCGCTCGGCCCCACGTCGCCGAGGCGCCGCGGCCGCGTTCCGTCGGTCATGCCGGCGGCGAACTCGGGGGCGAAGCCCGCGACGACGTCGTCACCGACGCCCAGTGCGCGCAACCCGGCGGCGGTCAGCGCCACCTGGACGGCGCGGTCGACACGCCGGCCCGCCAGATCGGCCATGCTGGTCGGCCGCACCGCCTGCAACCAGGCGCGCGCCGCCACGCGATCGCGCACCCGCCCGAGGACGTACAGCGCCGCCGGCAGGCTGCCGTACCCCGAGCGCAGCAGGCCTTGAAGGTCGTTCAGTTCGGTGACGGGTGCGGACATGCGCGGCGCTTTCCTAGATAAGGGCCAGCCAGCGGCGCAGCTCGGCGTCCGAGATGTTCGCGCGCTCGAACCCTTCGCGCACGCGGGCGTTGCGGGCCATGTCGGCGGTGGTGATGCCGGGATAGGCCTTGTACCAGACGTCGGTGGGCAGCTGATGCCGGCGCAGGAAGTTCTTGAACTGTTGTTCCTCTTTGGCGCCGCCGGCCAGGATGAAGCGGGTGCGCGGATAGCCCACGCCGTTCGAGAACACGAGGTTCAAGCCGAACCCCGCCTTGTTGATGAAGTCGTCCATGTACGTTTCCAGCCCGCCGTCGTAGTTGCTGGCGAACAACATGCGGCGGCGTCCGTCGAGAAAAACCCAGCGCGCGAAGTGAATGGTCCCCACGCGGGCCAGCCGGCCGCGCGTGTAGATGTGGCGGGTGGTGAAGTTCAGGCCCGCCAGCGCCATCACCATCAGGGCCAGACGAAAGCGACCCGGCTTCAGGCTACCGACGGCGCTGAAGCCGTTGGTGACGTCGTGATCTTCCACAGCCTCCAGCGCTTGCACGTGCGCGCGCGCGGGTGGCGGCGCGATCACGGGATCGTTCTTCTCGCGCCCGCGCAACACCAGCAGCAGCAACGGCGAGGCCAGCACCAGCAGCGGGACGACGATCGCCGCCACGACGAGGCCGCGCACCAGATCGAAGGCCTTCTCCATCTGCCAGGCCAGCGGCGTCGCGCGTGCGGGCGTCAGCCTCAGGCCGACCTGCGCCACCGCGGTCCGCAAGCGATCGCGGGTCACGCGCGGACCTTCCGCCTCCGGTGAGGCGGGCCGCGACGCTGGTGACGTCAACTGCGCGCGTAAGAAAGCGTGCAGCGCCGCCTCTTCACGGATCTGCAGCACCGTGCGGCCCATCCAGTTCGTGTATTCGGTCGCCGACGCCACCGCGTGTGCGCGCATCCAGGGGCCCAGCTCCGTTCTCTCGTCGAAGCTCTTGCAGAAGCCGAAGATGCGCCGCAGGCCCGGCCCCGCCTCCGCCACCAGCGTGTCCAGCATGGCCGACGCCGGGCCGTCGCAGTCACCCAGGAAGACGAGATAGATGGGCAGCGACGGCTCGGGCACGCCGTAGGCGGGCAGGTCGGGCAGGGTGGTGTCCTCGACGACGACGAACCGGGCCACGTGCAGACTGGTGAATCGCCCGAACGGCACCAGCGGGTTCGACGGTGCCGCCATCCCCGGGTGATCGGCGATGGTCATCGTCGCCAGCAGCGCGCGCAGCTCGGCCACGCGATCGGGCGCCACGGGCGCCGCGATCATGAACGTCGACTGGGGCGTCAAAATTCCAGCGCGAAATCGATCAGGCGCTTCTTGCCCCAGTACACCTTGCCCAAATACATCTTGGGCTGAATCTGGCGGATCTCGTCGCGGATCCAGTGGGCCAGCATCGACGTCTTCGAGTAGTCGAGGACGATGCATTCCTTTTGATCCAGCCAGCTCTTGTCCTTGTAGACCTCGGCGACGATGGCGTTCAGGCCGAACACCGAGATCTTGTTTTTCAGGTGGCCACCGTCGAAGACCTTGCCCTGCCAGGCGAAGTGGCTGACGAACGACGCGATGTCGTCGCTGTAGGTTGTGCCGGGCGAGATGATGGCGGTGCCTTTCGCCTCGCCGCTGGGAATGGGCCCGCATTCGCTGGCGGTGAAAAGCGCGTCGAGATCTCCCTGGGTCATCTTCAGAAGCTGAGCAACCGTGTAGGCCATCGCGTCCCCTCCCTCTACTATTTGGGCGATGCCACTTTCGCACCACGGAACGGGCGAGTAAAGCGCGACGACGCCTGGCCGAATCCGGGCGAGCTTGACGCGTACTTGGCGCGCACCGTACCGTGCGGCGGGGGCGAGGACGGCATGAGCCAATCGGATTCGTACTATCCACGCGAACTCAAGGATGCCGAGAACGAACGCCTGCGGATTCGTCTGGAGGCGCTGAAGACGCAACGGATCGAACTACGTCCGCAGGACACGGCCGAACGGCAACGGGTGGGGCTGGCGCTGTCGGGCGGCGGCATGCGCAGCGCGACCTTCTCGCTGGGTTTTCTGCAGGCGCTGGCCAAGCTGAAGCTGCTGCGCGAGATCGACTTCCTGTCGACGGTTTCCGGCGGCAGCTACGTGGGGGGATTCCTCGGCGCGCTGTTCAGCCGGACCCGGACTGACGACGGCCGCCGCGCCTGGGATCCGGAGGCGGAGCTGACCAACCCCGAATCCAAGGTCCTCCACTGGCTGCGCAACAACGGCCGCTATCTCTCGCCGGCCGGCGCCTCCGACGGGTGGGCTGCACTGGCGGTCATTCTGCGCAACATGGTGGCCGTCAACTTCATGTTGTGGTCGCTGGTGTTCACGGTCTTCGTCCTGCTGAACTTGGCGCGCGGCGGGTTGATCGAGCTGGTACAAGGCACCGAGATTCAGCCGTTTCTCCTCGACGCGTCGGTGACCGGCCCCATCTGGTGGAGCCCATCCATGACGTTGCCGGCGGTGGTGGTGCCGCTGTTCCTGCTGCCGCTGGGGCTGGCCTACTGGCTGGTGCCCGAGCGGAAGAGCGACATCAAGCCCTGGCACAAGCGCCTGGCCGCGTTGTGGACCAACGGCGTGTTGCTGGCCGGGGCCTCCTGCGTCGTTGCCGGATGGTCGGTCCGTCATTGGTCGACGGCGGCGGGCGTGACGGCGCTGGTGATCGGCGTCGAATGTTTTCTCGGCTGGGCGGTCTGGGCCGTCGCCGACTCGTTCGGCGAACCACGCCACCGCCTCAGCCGCTGGCTGAAGACGTACGTCCTGGTATTCGTGGCGCTGCTGGTCGCGGCGCTGCTCGACTCCGCCGGGCAGACGGCGTACCGCCTGCTGGTGCAACCCGGCGATCGCCCGGCGGCCGTTGCCTGGGTGGTGACCGGGATTTCCATGTTCATGGGCCTGGCGGGCGCCGCGCGAAAGTTGCTCGGTTTTCTCGGATCCAGGGACTCGAACGCCGGCAAGAGCAGCGGCCTGGGAATTCCGCTGCAGGTCCTGGCGCTGGTCGGGGCGCTGGTGCTGCTGCTTCCGCCCATCGTGGGGATGTCGGTGCTGGGCCACGGCATCGCCTGGGGCTGGCAGCGGCCCATCGAGGGTGAGGCCGGCATTGCGACCGCGGCGGAGCACGAGCCCGAGAGCGAAGAGGAGCTGGAGCGGCGCCGTGAGAGCGGCGTGGTGTCGAGTGCTCCCGTCGAGCCGTCCGGACCGGTGACGCTGGAGCTGGAAGCGGGCGGGACGGTGCGGGTGAAGAAGACAGTGCCCGACAAGAAGTGGTTGCCCCTCATCGATCCCGAGGTCGATTGGTGCTGGGCCTTGGTAGCAGCCGCCGCCGGGATCGTTGTGTGCGTCGGATATGGCCGGGCGCAGGCGTTCCTCAACAACTCGTCGATCGCCAGCCTGTACGCCGCGCGCCTGACGCGCGCGTACCTGGGCGCGTCGAACCACGAACGCATCGACGGGGCCAAACAGCAGAATTCGTCGACGGATCTGTTGCCGGGCGATCGCGTGGACATGCCAGCCTACAGCCCCGAGTCCTGGGGCGGGCCGCTGCACATCATCAACGCCACGTTGAACGAGACCGTCGGTGGCCAATCCCACGTCGAGGAGCGGGATCGCAAGGGGATGAACCTGGCGTTCGGTCCGGGCGGCATCAGCGTCGCCGCCCGTCACCATGCGGTGTGGGACCGGACGCCGACGAAAGAGAATCCCGCGCCGGGCATGACGACGCTGAAGCCGGTGAGCAACCCGGGGGACGGTTTCCGCGTCTTTCCTGCCACGCACGACGGCGCGGCGGCCACATTTCAACCCGAGATGCTGGACCTCGGCCGGTGGATCGCCATCTCGGGCGCGGCGGCGTCGACCGGTCTGGGGTCGCTGACCAGTCTGGGCCTGAGCTTGCTGTGCGGTCTGCTGAACGTCCGCCTGGGACACTGGTGGTGGAGCGGCGTCGATCCCCGCGATCGCGCGGGACAGCCCGACAGGGGCGTGTTGACGGTGATGGGCCGAAAATTCTCCCGGCAGTTTCCCGTGCAAGCGCACCTGCTGGATGAATTCCTGGCGCGGTTTCCGGGGACGGCGTCGCGCAACTGGTATCTGACCGACGGCGGCCACTTCGAAAACACGGGAGCCTATGAGCTGATCCGGCGCGAGCTGCCGATCATCATCGTGCTGGACAACGGCGCCGATCCCAACCTGACGTTCGAGGACGTCGCCGGTTTGGTGCGGAAGGCGCGCGCGGATTTTGGCGCCGAGATCATCTTCGGTGGCGAGAAGGTGCACCCGCTGGTGGGGACCATCAACGAGTTGGGGCTGCCGGCGGTGGGCGAAACGCTGGGCAAGGTCGCGACGTACGCCTCGCTGGCGACCATCACCTACGCCAGCGGCAAGACGGGCAAGTTGTTGCTGGTGAAAGCCGGCGTGCTCGGCAAGGAGTCGCTGGACATCCTGCACTACAAGGCGACGAACGTGGCCTTCCCGCAGCAGACAACCGCGGATCAGTTCTTCGACGAGGCGCAGTGGGAGTCGTACCGCAAGCTGGGCAGCCTGTGCGGCGAGGCGTTGTTCGCGCCTTCATCGACTACGTCGGCCACGCCCGCCGTCACGCTGCTCGACGTGCTTCGGAAGTAGATCGCGCCTGATCCGGCGCTGCCGCGCGTCCGGCCAGCGCGATGCCGAGCTGCCCGATCCAGTACACGCCGATGGTCAGCAGCCAGGCGCGCGGGATCGGCTGATTGAACGCGTCCAACGCCAGGCTGGAGTCGCCGACGTAGAACAGGAATCCGCCCACGGCGGCGAACCACGGCCAGGGTGAACCCCAGGCGCGCAGTACGTCGACGGTCCGCGAGGCGGTTATCACCATCGTCGACAGCGCCAGCGCGTACACCGTCACGGCGATCCGCAGGACGCCGGTCGCCTTCGGCACCTGCGTCAGCAAGACCGCCGTCGCCGCCGCCACGATCACCGCCGCGACCGCCACGCGCGCGGACCAACGGCCGACGCCCGTGAAGGCCACGATGTAACAGATGTGCGCGGCCAGGAACCCCGCCAATCCGATGCCGAACAGCGCGGCGCCATCGAACAGCAGGGCGACGTCGCCCACCAGCGAGAAGAAGATGCCGAGCGCGATGCCAACTTGAAAGCGGCCGTGCGGGCGCCCGATGAAGCCGAAGAGCAGGATCGTCGTCAGCGGCTTGAAGACGTATTTGAGAATGGCCAGCTGCGCGTTGTGGCGGTCGTAAAACTCGCAGCCGATGAGGGCGAGCACGGCGGACACCAAGTAAACGATCACCAGACCAACCGGGACCCTCTTCATCGAATGCACCCTCCGCTTGCCCGTCTGCCGACGAGAAGGATGCCCGCCGCCGCGCGCGCCCGTCAAGCGGGCGAAATCGACCGCGGGCCGCGCTGGATTCGCCCGGGTAGCGGCGATACGCTGGCTGCATGTCGACGACGGGAGCACCGGTTTCCACGCCCGCCAAACGACGCGCCAAGGGGTGGTTGTTGGCGTTCTCGATTGCCGGCATCGTTGTCGGCGTTCTCGAACTTTTCACCGGGCTGTCGACGGCCGCCGCGCCAGCCATGCTGCGCGTTCAGTCGCAGCTCATCAGCGGCGGGGGTCAAAAGGAACTGAAGCCGGCCGTACGGCCGCAGGTCGAGATGCTGGAGCGGACCGCTGCCGTATACGAACGCCATCGTTCGGCCATCCGGGTGAACGCCTTGGCCCGCACGGCGGTCGGCATCGCGATGATCATCGGCGGCATCTTCTGCCTGGGCCTGCGGTCGTGGGCGCGGAAACTGCTGATCGGTGCCTTCGCTGCCGGCGCGATGGTGGTCATCGGCCTGGGACCGGAGATGGTCCGCTTGCAGATGGAGGTCACCGCAGAGAACGCCGCGTATTTCGAGCGTGTGATGCGCGAGGCGAGCGACGGGAAAGTCGTCAGTCCCGAGGTCAAGAAGGTCACCGACGTGATGGGGACGGTCATGAAGACCACCGGCTCGGCCGCCACTGTGATGGCGGTGAGCATGCTGGCGTTGACGGCGGCCGCCTGTCTGGCCGGGGCGATCTTCCTCCTGCACCCTAGGATCCGGGTGCTGTTCACCTAGATGGGACCCCCTGGGAGCCTGGGAGGGTTCCCAAACCCTCCCGCGATGAGCTCCGACCGGCAAAGCCGGCGTGCGCGGCGCCCGCGCTATAGTGACTGAGATGCGCGGCCGCCTTCGTTCGCCGGGGGTTCTGGTTCCGGTGGGAACGATGCTGGTCGCGAGTATCGCAGCGTGCGGCGCGAAAGGTGGCGTTGGGGGCACGGGAGGCAGCGGGGGCGCATGGGTTTCTACGGGCGGCCAGATCGGGAACCGAGGCAGCAACGCTGGAACGGGCGGCGCGGCGCCTGGCGATGCGTCCGATGGCGGCCACGACGCCTTGCCGGACCTGGTGTTTGACGACGTTCCGCAGCCTGGGATCGTCCGCGTGGTCCTGCAGGGCACCCAGTTCGGCCCGTCCCAGGGCTACGACATCGCTACCAACATGGTGGTCGAGGACGGGTTCGGTAGGACCGACGCCGATTTCTTCCTTTCGTTGAGGCAGATCAACTCGTTGGCCAGCACGTCGCCCGGTAGCGCGGGGTTTTGCAGAAAGGGAACGCGCTTCATGAGCCCCCTCGACGTACCCCTCGATGCCAGCGGGTGCTCCTCTCCTTGGGGTGTGGCCGATCTCGCCAGCAGCGGGCCACATCCGCAATCGAAGGCCGCGGGCCTGGGCTTTGTGGCGCGCGATCGGAACGGGAACCTGGCGGCGCGTCTGGTGATCGTCGACGACTGGGTGCAGCCGGATGGTCGCGGCGAGGTGACGTTCGACCTGGCGCGTGCGGGTTTGATGTGAGCACAAGGGCCCAGGCCGGTGCCGCCCGTTTTTCGATGTCCTATCGGACCTCACCTTGCACCGACTGTGCGGGCCGTAGAACATCCTCGGGTGACCGCCGAGATCGAAATCGTCGAAGCTGACCTCCAAGATCCCGCACACGTGTACGCCATCGTCGCGTTGACCGCGGCGTACGCGTTGGATCCAATGGGGAACGCCGCGCCGCTGCCGGACGAGGTGTTGCAACGGCTGGTGCCGGCACTGCGCGCGCATCCGACCACGATGGTCCTGTTGGCGTTCCGCGCCGACCAACCCGTGGGTATCGCCACCTGCTTTTTGGGTTTTTCGACGTTCGCGGCGCGCCCGCTGATGAACGTGCACGACCTGGCGGTGCTGCCCGCCCACCGCGGTCAGGGCATCGGCCGCGCGCTGCTGGATGCCGTCGATCAGCACGCCCGACAACGCGGCTGTGTGAAGGTCACGCTGGAGGTGTTGGAGAACAACGAACCCGCCCGGCGCCTGTATCACGCCGCCGGCTTCGGCCGGGCCACGTACACCGAAGCGGCTGGTGGGGCGTTGTTTTACGCGAAGTCGCTCTCGTAGAAGTCGGTGGCGTCAGACCGGACCTATAGGTGTACCAGCTGATTGGGGGCGTTCTCAGTTGGATTGACTCTCCAAGGGGAGTCTCGAGGTGGTGGCAACCCCCCCGACCTAGCGGTTACTGAGAATTCCGCTTGGTGAAGTGCGGCTCGCTGGTCATGCGCGCGTAGGCTTCGGCCAGGCCAATGCTGCCCGACTGCAGGGCCGTCACCTGACCCGCGCCGATGCAGGCTTCCGCGCTGCCGAAGGCGAACGTCGCCATGTGGGCCGCCATGCACTGGGCCACGACGGGTTGGGTGGACAACCCCTTGGCCAGTTCTTCTTGGCCATCGAACGAGAACAGCATCGTCCCCGCCTTGGACACGGAGCCCTTCGCGTTGATGGTCAGGCCGCTCTCGGTCTCACGATAGCGCCCGCCCTCGTCGAAGTGCTCGAAGCCGAACCCGATGGGATCGAAGGCGGCGTGGCAACCGGCGCAGGCCGTGCCCGGTGCGGCGTGGATCTCCTCGTAGCGCTGTCGCGTGGTCTTCTGCCCCGGCATGGGGGCGGGCGGCGGCGGCACCTTGTCGGGAACCGGCGGCTTGACCTCGCACAGCATGTGTTCGTAGACGAAGATCCCGCGCTTGGTGGGGGACGATCCGTCCGCCGACGCGTGCGTGGTCAGGAACGAGCCCTGCGCCAGCACGCCGATGCCTTTGCCGGTTGGCCGCGTCACCGACGCGTAGTCGCCGCCCGGCGCAGGGAATCCGTAATAGGTCGCCAGTGCCGCTGACGGGTTGGTGCTGGGCGCCGTCAGCAGCTCTTTGATGCCGCCGCCCTTCTGCAAGACCACATCGTTGATGAAGGCCCGCGTCTCTTGCACCATCTGTCCGCTGACGCTGCTGAAGTTCTGCACGTTGGGACGCGCGATGGCCGCGACCGAAGTGTAGGCGAGGTACCCCTCGAAGAACTTCTGGAACACCGCCTTGCCCTGGTCGGTGCCCATCATCGTCTTGGCCGTCGCCAGCACGTCACCCAGATCGCCGCCGTCCGCCTTGGTCAGCAACGCGTCGCTGGGGGTGGTGCCGGTGTAGGTGTACGCCAGCGCGGTCGCCACTTCGTACGGCGTCAACTGGCGCGTGCCGTCGCCCTTGTCGGTGCCGATCTCGCTGCGGTAGAGCGCGTTCGGTGACTGGATGACCCCAACGATCATCCACTTGAGCGCGGTCTTGAAGTCCGACTTGGTCTTCGAGGCGTCGAAAAACGTCAGGTAGCGATCGCGCTCGGCCTGCGTCAGCGGCCGGCGGAACAGCCGCTTGCCGTATTTTGTCAGGAAGGTGTCGGCGCAAGTGCGGTCGGCCGCCGACGTCGAGCACGGCAGGATGTTCGCCAACGGCGTGCCGGTCAGCGCCGTCGCCACCGCCAGCGCCGTGTCGATCAACGCGCCGGCCAGTTGCTTGCCCACCTGCGCGCCGCCGTCGTTGTCGAAGCCATAGCCGGACAGCGTGCTGGCCGGCAGCGAGCTCTGCCATTGCCCCTTCACCTCGGGGAAGATGTCGACCAGCGTCGCTTCCAGTTCGGCGCGGGTCAGCAGGCGCTCGACCGGACTGCCCAGGTTCGCCTTCGGGCAATCGAGGGTGAACGAGGCCCCGCCCGTGCTGACGGGCCCCGAGCCGCCGGAGCCCGTGCCCGGCCCCGCACCGCCGGAGGCCGTTCCTGGGCCCGCGCCGCCGCTGCCCGCGCCGGGACCCGCGCCGCCGCTACCGGTCGTCGAGTTGCCGGCATCTCCCACGCACGCCGAGAGGCCGACGCCGGTCAGCGCGACCATCGCCGCTGCTGTCCACCGCGACATCACGCCACCACCTCCGCGACCGGACCGGTGGTGCCGGGGAACGTCGCCGCCGAGACACCCATCGCGCGCGCCATCGTCAGGTACAGGTCGGCCGCCGGCCGGTCGGTCTTCCCCGCATTCTGGACGTTGTCGGTCAGCGGGAACGACACCACCTGACCCGTCTTCAGCGCGCCGCCGCATTTCCCGATGGTGACCAGCGGCAAGCTGGCGGGGACCTGTGGGTACTCGACGATGCTGACGCGGTTGTGGTTCTGGCCGTCGCCGATCTCGCTCATCAAATAGATGAGGGTATTGTCGAGGACCTTGGTTCCCGGCGCGGCCGGATCGTCGGTGGTGGCCAGCAGGCTGACGACGTTCTTCACCAGTTGCTGCGTGAACCACAGCTGCGCCTTGGCGAACGGCGCGCGGATCGACGCCATGTAGTTGTCGACGGTGATCGGCGAGTTGTACTGAGCGCCAGCGGCCGGTTGCGGGCCGGTGTGCGACAGGCCGTTGTGGTGCGCCCCCGGCGCCATGGCGAAGCTGAAATCGAAGTCGCACGTCGCGTACATCGGCATCAGCGCGATGACCCGGGCGGCGTTGCAGATCAGCGCCTGGGTCACCACCTCCATCTGCGCCTGCAGCAGCAGCGGGAAGTTCTTCTCTTGATAGAAGTAGTCGTTGCCGCCGCTTGGGTCGACCACCAGACCGGCGCTGGCGGTGCGCACCTGCTCGACGGTCGGCAGGGTAGGGCGCGACGAGCAGGTCGACTGTCCCGAACCCATACCCGACTCGGTGAGCAGCGTCTGCACCGATTCCAGGTGCTTCTGCAGCTTGCTGTTTTCGCGGGTGAGGCCGGTCAGCGTCTTCTGCATCTCCATGCAGTCCTTCGCCGTCAGCATCATCAGATCCTTGCGCAGCTGAACGTCGGCGTTCACCGGTTGCGTGGTGCCGCCGCCGAACAGGCCGTCAGCGGCCTTGACCGGGCTCTTCTGCGGATCGACGGGCGTGCCGTCCCAGAACAGCATGCCGTTCTTGTCCAAGCCGTAGGGCTGGTGCGAACAGGCGCCCAGGATCAGCGGCTTCACCCCCAGCCCCTTGGCGATCACGTGTTCAACCGTGGTGCGTGGTGTGGTGTCGTCTACGGCGGTGACACCGGACAGGCAGTTGACGATGCCGGTGTGCGTGTCCGCGGCCCCCGGATACTGAAAGCCTTCGTACACGTTCACGTACTGTCGGTACGGCTGCAGCGGGCCCAGGATGCTGATGTTGGTCTGGTCCAGGGCGAAGTTGGTCTTGTCGCCGCCGATGATCCGCGGGCTGTAGTGCTCGGGCGCCATGCCATGCGGGATGTACATCAGGAAGAACCGCTTTGGCGCCGGCTTGGGCGAGGCCGTGGCCATGCGGGCCATGCGCATCGCCGCGGGCACGGTCAGGCCGGAGGCGATCCCGGCGAGAAACATGCGGCGTCGGATGCCGTTGGTCGCGCGGAGCAACCGGGGATTGGTCGACATGGGCGAACGTCTCCTTGAAACGCGTCGAGGGGGCGTCTGATCGACGCTTGAGGGCGGTGGGACGGGAAGTCCCTGGGGCGGTGTCAAAACTGAGCCCGTCCGGACCGTTTGTCGAGACATTTCCCCAACACAATCAACCAACTGGCGGGGGCGTGCGCCGCGCTTTCAGGTCAGATTCAGGTGACGAAAGGGTGTGTCGGTGGCCACGTACGGCTGCCAAGGAAGGAGGTGCGTCGTGAGCGCACGAAGTGGAGCGAGAGGGGTCGGGCGAAGTGCTGTTTTGGTGTTGTCGTTCGGTGTCTTGATCGGCGCGGCGTCGGTGGCGGCGGCCCAGCAGGCGGGCACCGCTGCGGCGGGTGGCCACGGCGATCGATCGTCTCCTATGCAATTGGGGCGTGGTCCGTCGATGTACGAGACCGGACGGGTCGGAAAGATGTCGGTCCAGGAGGCGGGCGTCCAGATTCGCCAGACCTCGGGGCGCGCGCAGCCGCGCGAGCAACACGTCGACGCCAAGACGAGCGCGCCGGCCGCACCGGCACCGTCGGGGGGCAAGATCATCGATCCGATGGCGTTCGAGCGCGATCTGCAGCCACGGTTCGCCCGCCTGCGCACGTGCAAGCTCGACGTCGCGCGCCAGCGCCGGACGACGCCGGGCGCACTGGCCGGCAGCCGCCTGACCTTGCGCTGGACGATCCTGCCCGACGGTCACGTCGCCGACACGCGACTGGTCGCCGTCGCCCGCATCAACGGCCACGTCGCGGATTGCATCAAACGCGAGATGAGCCAGTGGGCATTCGATCCGCCGCGGGGCGGTCCCGTCGTAGTCGAGCGCCCGTTCCGGTTTTAGGATCGGATCGTTGTCATTGCGGCGCCGCCGCCTACGGGTGGGCGGGTCCTGCCGCTGCGGGTCCCTCCCCATCAGTCCGGATTTTCGGGGTGAGACGTAGAGTCTAATTGCGCGAGCTTGCTCCTCGCGCGCGATCTGACCTGCCCGAAAATCCGAACTGCTGGGGGCCCCTCCCTCCGCGTCACCCCCCCACCCTACGGCGGCTCAACAATGGGCAACGGGACTACTCTCATCGTGATCGGATCCGGATCAGTGTTGAGATATGCCCGGACGTGGGGGTGCGGTTGAGCCGCTGGAGGGTGGGGGGGGTGACGCGGAGGGAGGGGCCCCCAGCGGTCCGGGTCGTCGGGGGCAGGTCAGATCACATGCGACGAGCAAGCTCGCGCAGTTAGAATCTACGGCGCTACCCCCCGACGACACGGGCCGCTGGGGAGGCGGCCCGCAGCGGCAGGACCCGCCCCACCCGGAGGCGGCGGACGCCGCAATATTCAGATCCGGGAGATCCGGATCAGATCTGGCCTTTTAACGTCGCCCACAACAACCCGATGTATTCGTGGTCGGCGCGGTCGGCGTTGACCAGTTGGTTGCTGGCGGGGAGGGGGAACTTTCCGCTGGGCCAGAAGCCGGCGGGGGCGGGGACGGGGTGCAGGCCGCGCTTCTCGAAGAGGCCCATCGAGCGGCGCATGTGCGTTTGCGAGGTGACCAGCACGAAGCGATCCGTGCCCACGATGGCCTGTACCAGCTCCGCTTCGTCGGCGGTGTCGATCGACTTTCCTTCTTGGACGACGTCGCCCGGCGGTACACCGAGCGCGATGGCGGCCTCGGCCAGCACCTGCGCTTGCGACACGTGCGCGTAGGCGACCCCCCCCGAGGTGATGAGCTTCGTTCCCGGGAGGGCGCGATACAGGCGGACGCCTTCCACCAGCCGTTCGAGGCTGGCCGGATCGAGACGGCCGTTCGGCGGCACCCGGGCGGGCGTCGAGTAGCCAGACCCGAGGATCACGACCCAGCGCGCGCCCGATGCCAGAGACAGATCGTCGAGCGGCCGGAAACGCTGCAGTGGCCGCAACATCCACCCCATCGTCAGCGGCAACGAGAAGATCAGCGCCAGCGCGAGCGCGGTGGTGACGACGATCTTCCCCGCGCGCTGCCGCTTGGTGAACCACAGCAGCACGGTCCCCACGACCAGCAACGTGAGGATCATCGGATAGGGAAGCAGGAAGTACGAGAAGAGCTTCTTCAACAACATGTCAGTCTCCAGGCAACAACCGGCAGACACCGACGGCGCGTGAACCCGAGGAGGAACCGGTAAAGGTGTCGGCGGGGCGCGCGTGCGGGCCCCGCTGCTCGCGGGCGTAGGCGGACGCCACCGCTGCCAGGGCGGCGCCGCTACCGCGTCGGGCGAGGACGGCGACCGTGCCGCCGCTGCCACCGCCGGTGATCTTCGCGCCGTACAGGCCCGCCGCCGGGCCCGCGGCGCGCACCAGCTCGACCAGGCGATCGGTGGCGGGCGAGCCGAGGCCGCAGGCGTTGTACCCGAGGTGAGAGCGGCGCATGAGCGCGCCCAGCTCGTCGACGGCGGTGCCACCCGTGAGCAAGAGATCGCGGAAGCGGGCCACGCGGCGGTGCTCCTCGATGGGATGCTGGGTGCAGGCGCGGACGGGGTAGCGGCGCCCGGGGTCGATGGTGGTGGCGGTGTCGGTGGAGCCGCCGTACCGCGCGAGAAACGTCTGCCCGTCCAGCGTTTCGGGAACCTGGTCGCGGTAGCGCGACTGCCATTCTTCGACGGGGACATTGGCCAGGTAGCCGCCGAAGCGGTCGTCGTCCACGGTGACGCGTCCCGGACCAGCCGGGCGCGCGGTCAGGCCCGCCAGCTCGGCGACGATGCGATAGCCCATGAAGGCGGCCACGCGCGCGTCGCCGTAGGCGTCGCCGGAGACCTGGTGGCGGACGCCCGAATCGATGCCGTGGATCTCCAGTGCGGCAGGCAGCGGAACTTGTGCGCGCGGCTCGGCGGGCTGGCACAGAATTTCGATCAGATGATCGCGGCGTCCGGAGACCGCCGTCATCTGATCCATCACGCCGCACGGCGCGCCCACGACGGCGTTCTCGATGGTCTGCGCCAGCAGCGCGGCTTCGCGCTCTTGGACGCTCGCGCCCGCGAGCACCGACAGAACCTCAAGCGCGGCGACTTCCAGTGCCGCCGACGAGCTGAGCCCCTTTCCCGTCGGTACGTCCGAACGCACCAGCATCCGCACGCCGTGAGCCAGCCGCCGCCCGCAGGCCCGGTGCAACACCACCGCCGCCCCGGCGGCGTACGCCGCCCACGCCCGCCGTGGCTCGGCGCCCAGCAATGCGCGCGCGGCGGCATACTCCAGCGGACCCGCGTTTGTGCCCGGCACCAGCGCATCGAGCGCTAGCGTGACCGTGCGGTCGCCGCCCACCTCGGTGGCGCCATCACTCTCGACGACCAGCGCCGCCTCGTCGGTTTCCTGCGCCGCGATCCAGGTGGCGCCCGCGATCGGCATCTCGAGCACCAGCGACCCCGAGTAGTCGGCGAAGCCGCCCATGACGTCGAAACGTCCGGGCGCGCGCGAGAGCAGGATGGGGCGGTGGGCATTGAAAAACGTGGCGTGCGCGGCGATCCAGTCGAGGGCGCGTGTGGCGCCGAAGGTTTGCGCATCGCCGGCGGCGTCGTCGATACGCGCGGCGGCCGCCGGATCCTCGAAGCGCCACCGGCCGGTCACTCCAGGGTCTCCATCGTCTGCATCGTCAGATTGGCACGCTGCATGGCCGCGCGCAGCGCCGGCTCGACCTGCGCTTGAATGGCCGTGTTGGCGTAGCCGATCCAACTGACCGCGGTGGTGACGTCCAGCGGCGCCCGCAGCGGTCCCCCCGCGGCGTCGGTGACCACCACGCCGGCCTCGCGCGCGATCAGCTCGGTCGCCAGATCGTACGCGTGGCAACAAAGGCCCAGCGCCTCACCCCGCGCGCGCAGCACAGCCTCTGCTTGCGGGCGCAAATCCGCCAGCCAGCGGTCGTGGCCCATCATCAGCTCGTAGAGCTGGCCGCCCGTCGAGATGTACTGGTCCTCGAAGGCGGCCGCGTGCCCGGCGCGCGTCGGGCCGAGAACCGTGCGCGCCACATCGTCGTCGACGGCCGCCAGCACCGCGCGCGCGCCCGGGAAGAACCGCGCCAGCCCGCCGTAGCCCTGGGCGATCGTGCGGGCGCGCGACGGCGCCGGCACCAGCGGGCGGCGCTCGCCCGTCAGACGGTTCGTGCGCTCGCCCGCCGCGCCCTGACCGGCCAGCGCCCAGAAGGTGTCGCAGAGGTGTTGCTTCACCAGCGGGATCTCGGTCTGCACCGCCAGCGCGATGTCCTGCAGCGTCGGCGGCGCCCCGCTGGCGGTGCGCGCGGGCGCCACGCCGGTCAGGATCCACGCGGGCCGCTTCTGATAGGCCAGGCCCCGCGTGCCGTCGATGGGATCCACCAGCACGACAATCTCCGCGTCGGCCTCGCGCGCTCCTTCGGGCAGCACGCGCCGGCCGTCGGTGCCCAGCCCCTCGGCAACCAGCACCAGTGGCCGCATTCGTGCCCGGGCCAGGGTCGTGAACGCGTCGACCAGCACCGTCTCGGAAACCCGATCGATCGCGTAGATGGTGTCGCCACCCTCCTCGGCAACCACCGCCGCCAGGTCCTCGGTCGCGCTCGACTCGCACGCCGCCACGATCGCCGCGCGCATCTGCTCGTGGATGGCGCGCACCTGCTCCAGCAGGCTTCCGGCGTCGCGGATGACGCTCATGGCGCGTCGTAGTGCTGTGCGGGCAACGCCCGCAACTCGGCCGCCTTGGCTTCGGGCGACGTGTCCGACAGAAAATTGCCGCCGCCAATCTCGGGCCCGGCCAGGTACTTCAACAGCGCCGGCGCACGCAGCGGCGGATGGAACGAGATGAAGAAGTGAAAAGGGCTGCCGGCTGCTTCTCCCACCGGCGCCTGGTGCAGCACCATCACGTACGGAAACGACAGGCGCCACAGGTTGTCGAAGCGGACGGTCACGTCCTTCAGCGCCGCCGCCAATCCCACGCACGAGGCGTCGTCCAGCAGAAACACGTGCGGGGCCGGCCGCTTGGGCGCCACGTACACCTCGTAGGCATAGCGCGCGAAGTACGGCACGAACGCGATCGCGTCCTCGCTCTCGAAGAGGATGCGCCGCCCATCCTGCTGCTCGGCGCGGATCACGTCGCCGAACAGGTCGCGCCCGGTGTCGGCGCGGTGGCGGACGCTGGCGCCGAGCTCGGTCTCCATCGTCTTGAAGACGAAGTTGGTGGCGTAGATCTGTCCGTGCGGGTGCGGGTTCGACACGCCGACGACGTCGCCCTTGTTCTCGAACGCCAGCACGTGGGCCACCCCGGGCCGCGCCGCCAGATCGCGGCTCTCGCGCCGCCACAGCTCGACGACGCGCTCGATGGCGGCGGCTGGCATCTCGGCCAGCGTCAGATCGTGGCGCGGCGAATAGCAGATGACGCGCGCGTGGCCGGTGGCGGGGCGGGTGGCGTAGGGTGCCGGTGGTTGGGCGGGCGCGACCGGCGCCGCCGGGCCCACGCACGGGTGATCGTTGTCGAACACGAACGTGTCTTCGTAGCGCGCGTTGACGACGCCGCTGATCCGCCGGTTACCCGGGCACAGGTGACAGGTAGGATCGTGAGTAGGCGCGCGCGGCGGGCGCTCGGCCACCATCTCGCCGTTCCACGGACGATGCTGCCGGTGCGCAGCGACGATCACCCACTCCTGGCGCAACGGATGCCAGCGCTGTTCCCAGACAGCGGCGGCGGGATCGGTCTCCGGGGCCGGGCCGCTCACGTGGCCGGACCGCCGCGGCCGTGCCAGCCCACGGCGTGCTGCACGATGGTGTCGATGGCCGGATAGCGCGGCGTCCATCCCAGCACCTGAGCGGCGGCGCGCGCGTCGGCCACCATCTCCGGCGGATCGCCTGCGCGCCGGCCTACTTCGCGTACGGGCACCTTGCGCCCCACGGCCTTCTCGACCGACGCGATCACCTGGCGCACGGAATGTCCCGTGCCTGTCCCCAGGTTCAGCCGCAGCGACGGCGTCCCCGCCACCAGCCGATCCAGGGCGCGCAGGTGCGCGTCGGCCAGATCCAGCACGTGGATGTAGTCGCGGATGGCGGTGCCGTCCGGCGTCGGGTAGTCGGTGCCAAAGATGTCCAGCGCCGCGCGCCGGCCTTGCGCCGCCGCGATCGCCAGCGGGATCAGGTGGGTCTCCGGGTCGTGGTCCTCGCCGATCTCGCCGTCGGGATCGGCGCCGGCCGCATTGAAGTACCGCAGCGCCGCGTAGCGCAGGGCGTGCGCGCCCTGATACCAGTGCAGCATCTTCTCCACCATCAGCTTGGATTCGCCGTACGGGCTGACGGGAAATTGCGGGTGATCCTCGGCGATGGGGATGGTGCGCGGATCGCCGTAGGTGGCGCACGTCGACGAGAACACGATGTCGCGCACGCGGTTCGCCACCATGGCGTCCAGCAGGTTCATGGTGTTGGCGACGTTGTTGCGGAAGTATTTGCCTGGGTTGCTGACCGATTCGCCGACGTAGGCGTAGGCGGCGAAGTGAATGACGGCGGTGACGGCGTGCTCTTTCAGCACGCGATCGATCAGCGCGGCGTCGGCCAGGTCGCCTTCGATCAGCGGTCCCCACTTGACCGCCCAGCTGTGGCCGTAGACCAGGTTGTCGAACACGATCGGCTTCAGGCCGGCAGCGGCCACCAATTTGGCGGTGTGGCTGCCGATGTACCCGGCGCCACCGACGATGAGAATTGACATGGAAGCGTGACTCCTCGGCGCGCCATCTTAAACGGGTCTCAAGGACCGAACCAGCGGACGTAAACGCCGTCCTCGGCTTCCGTCGCGTGGACCGTGTACACCAGCGTTCCTTTGTCGTGTTCTGGGCCGGGGCCGGATAGCGCGTAGGTATCGACGTGGCCCGCGATGGTCGCCGGCGACGTCGGGTGCAGCAGGTTGCCGTCGCCGACGGTCCGGAACCGCATGGTGCCTGTCGCGGTGGTGCTGTCGAAGTCGTCCATGAACAACAGGATGCCGTCGCCGACGGCGGCCAGGACGACGACGTCGGGTGCAACCGGCATCGAGGTGCAGTCGGTGAGGCGGGTGTAGAACCCGTCGAATCCGGCGGTGGCCGTGCTGTTGCGCGAAAGCGCCGTCACCGCGGCGCCGCCGTCGGGTGAAAAGTGCATCGACCGCAGCGGCGTGCGGGTGGTGGCGTCGACGGTGCAAGCGCCGCCGCCGTCCTGCTGTTTGACGAACACGTCGACCAGGTTCGCGCCGAAGAAGTGCTTCACGTAGGCGATGTGGCCCTGGGCGCCGAACGACAGCAGCACTTGCACCTGCGTGTCGAGTGTCAGGGATATGGCGGGAGCGGCGACGGGATCGGCGATGAACTGCAGCGCTCCGGTGCGGGTCAGCACGGCGACAGATCCGGCAGCCGCGGGAAATCCATACGACACGGTGGCCGGCACGACGGCCGACGGGTTCGTCCCGGCGGGAAATGACGACGTCTGCAACGTCCCGATGCCCGCGCGATCGATACCGGCCAACCAAAACCATTGTCGTCCGTCGGGCGAGATGTCCCACGCGTTGACGTCGGTGGCGACGACCACCTGGCTGGCCAGGTCGTCCGCCCGTTGCAGCTTCAGGATCTCGGGGCCGGTGGCGGTGGCGCGGCCGGACCAGGCGACGTCGTCGTCGGGGCCGGGCGGGAACCCCACGCTGAAGCGCGGCGTGCTGCCTAGGTCGGCGACGTTGGCGGTGATGACGGTGTCGGCGACCTGCAAAGGTGGTTCGCGCGTGCCGTCGACCGTGCCGATCAGCAGCTCGGCACGCGACAGATCAGGATCTGCTTGCGCCGGTGGCAGGCCCAGGCAGATGGCCGCCGTTCCGCGCGGCGCCGGGGTGCAGAAGACGGAATCCAAGGCCACGCCACCGGGCGCCGCGTCGACCAACCGTCGCCCCGCCAGCATCCCCGGCCGCCACGCATACGGGATCAAACGGTCGTCGTAGTAGATGAGGGTGTCGCCCTGGAACAACGTGCCGTGCTCCGTGGGGTCGAAGCTGTCCCCTCCCAGCGCCGCGGTCAGCCGCAGACAGTTCGGATCGCCATTGCCGCCGGTGCAGGTCACGGCGTCGCCGGCGACGACACGCGACACGTTGACCACGAACAGGTCACGCGCCTGCCCCACGCCGCGCGCCACGAACGCGCACCAGCGATCACCCGTCGCGCCGGCCTCGGCGGTGCACGCGGGACCGTCGAACAACATCGACGCCGTTCCAGCGAACACGCGCGTTCCCGGAGACGCCGCGGGCACGCCGCCTGTGCCACCCGTTCCACCTTGGCCCCCCATACCCAGCCCACCCGAGCCGGACGCAGCACCCGCGCCCAGGTTGTCGCCGCATGCCGTGATCAGTGCCGCGGTCAGCAGTGATGACATGGGGAGAAGCGACGCCCAGCGCACAACCCACGCAGCATAGCTTGACCACCAAATGACCACTGCTAGATTGCCGCGCCTGCCAAGGCGCGAACCTGCCGCTGACCGCGCAGGCTGTATTTCAGTAGGCGGCCCCTTACCCTCTCCCGCTTTCGCGGGCGAGGGCAAACAGTTGGGTGGATCCGCGCTCGTCTGATCCTGCGAGCGCCCTAGACCGAAACGGGAAGCGGCGCTCGTGCCGCAAACTTGGACCGACTACACCCGTTTGCCCTCCCCCGCGTGCGGGGGAGGGATGGGGAGAGGGAAGCACACCACGCTCACCTGCGGCGCATCGCCACGCGCTTTTCCGGCGCCGGCAACACGCGCCGCTGTTCAGCCAGGTGGTGTGCGACGTCGGGCCCGCACGCTGCGTCCGGCACGACGACGAATCCCTGTCGTTCATAGAACGGCCGGTTATACGGCAGGTGATCGTACGTCGTCAGCCACAGCACGCCGCCCGCGTGTTCGGCCGTCCATTCGATCGCGCGTCCCAATAGCCGTCGCCCGATTCCCTGTTGCATCGCGCGCGTGCGCACCGAAAGCTGGTCCAAATACGCGCGCCCGTCGGCGGTCCCCAGCGCTGCGAACCCCACCAATTCTCCGGCGCGGTCCACGGCTACGAACGCCCGCTGCGCCTGTGCCGACGCCAGCCACCACGCCCGCTCGGCGACGGAAAACGGATGGTTCTTCGGCAGTTCAACCTGCAACCCCGAGCGCGCGTACAACTGGCACGCGTCGTCGTCGATGTCGACCAGCGTGTCGATTTCTTCCGGCAGTGCCAGGCGAATGGTGACCTCGGGCATGCGACCCTTACGCCAAGCGCGGCCGTTGGTTTCACACGATCGTCATGTCGCTATTTCGTGCGCCGCGGGAACATCAGCACGGGGACGCAGGTCTGCACCGGCTGGTCGTGCTGGTTCAGCGTGATCAGGCGGATCTTCACCACGCCCAGTTCGGGGCGCGATTGCGACGGACGCAGCTCCAGGATTTCGATCTCGGCGCGCAGCACGTCGCCGGGGCGGGTGGCGCGCGGCCACTTCAGGCTCTCGCCGCCCGCGCCGATGGTGCCGCCCGCGGGACGCAGGTCGCTCTCCACCAGCAAGCGCATCGTGATGGACGCCGTGTGCCAGCCGCTGGCGGCCAGGCCGTTGAAGAACGTCGGCTGCGCCGTTTCCTCATCCAGGTGGAACGGCTGTGGATCGAACTCGCGCGCGAAGGCCTTGATGCCTTCCGCGGTGACGGTGATCGGCGCCGTCGAACGGTACGTCTGCCCGACGGCGAGGTCCTCGAAGTAGCGACGGGGCATCGACATGGCCGTCAGCTTGTTCCGCCGCCTGTCGTTGTCAATGCCACTGGCGGTCAATGCTGGTTGGCGGTCAATGTCAGTTGGTGGCCAACGCCAGTTGCCCGTCCAGGAACGTCCGTTCGGCGTCGGTGCGTGCGACGGCACGCGCTTGTCGCAACGCCGCGCGCGCCTCGTCCAGCCGACCGAGCTTGCGCAGCACTTGTGCACGGGCTGCGTGCACGAACGGCTGCGAATCCAGACGCGCGCGATCGTCGATGGCGTCCAGCGCCTGTAGGCCCGCCGCCGGACCGGCGGCCTCGCCGACGGCGATGGCGCGTGACAGGGCCACCACCGGAGTGGGACGCAGGGCGAAGAGCGCGTCGTACAGCGCGACGATCTTCTGCCAGTCGGTAGCGGCGTAGCTCGGGGCGAAGGCATGCACGGCGGCGATGGCGGCTTCGATTTGAAACGGCGACGTGCCGGCTTCCGCGCCCGGCGCCTCCGCCGCGCGCGCCAGCGCCTCGCCGCCGCGGGCAATCAGCGCTTGGTCCCACTTCGTGCGATCTTGCTCGGCCATGATCAGCAGGCGCCCCTCGCCATCGACCCGCGCCGGCAGGCGCGCCGCATGCAGGCACATCAACGCCAGCAGCTCGTGCGTCGACGACACGCCGGTGGCGGGATGGTCGGCCAGCAGGCCGGTCAAGCGCATCGCCTCGCGGCACAGATCGCCACGGATGGCTGCCTCGCCCGCCGTCGCGTGATAGCCCTCATTGAATAGTAGATAGAGCGCGCTGTGCACGGCGTCCAAACGCGCGCGCAGCGCCTCGCCCCCCGTCACCTCGAACAGCTGACCTTGCGCGGCCAGCGTCGCCTTCGCGCGCGTGACGCGTTTTTCAATCGCCGCCGGGTTGGTCAGAAACGCCTGCGCGATCTCGCCGACGCCGAAACCGCACAGCAGCTTCAGGATCACCGCCACCCGCGCCTCGGGCGCCAGCTCGGGCGCGCAGCACGAGAACATCAGGCGCAGCTGATCGTCACGCACTTCGTGGTCCGTGAAGAGAGCATCCACCGTCGTTTCCAGTGTCCATTCCGTCTCCAGCAGGTGGGTCACGTCGGGCGCGAACCGCCGCGCCGTGCGTTCGCGCCGCTTTCCAGCACAGTGGGATCCGAAGCTTGGAATTCACGTGACTTGAAGTCGCGGC
>JADMIO010854473.1_pt1 | contig 23769 bp, 21 predicted proteins | sample 8958161 | NCBI WGS metagenome assembly JADMIO01 (sample SAMN16585339, study PRJNA669376) | soil metagenome | isolation source: Crop rotation soil | place: USA: Cullars Rotation, Alabama | collected 2011
CCCCCCCCCCCCAGTTATATAGTTTCTTTAAGCACATTGTGCCCTCTTCAAACGACTCGTACGTACTTGAGCAAACCAGTCCACAGGTGCTCAACTTTGTTTCAAGGTCATCGTCACTTCATTGAATTTCATTCATTGCTCTGCTGGTATGCTCTAAGGCGGTTGCTCTTTCCGTACAAGAGACATGGAAACGCGCAAATGTGAGAAAGGTAGACGAGGCTAGCCGGCTGCAAAAGTAGTTGCTTCATTTTCTGGACACTAGGTTGGCAATTTGACGCAAATTCGGGGAGACCCAAGTGTTCGGTTTATATGCTAAACTTTATCCTCAATCTTTCATGGCAAGGGGATGATTGTGGTCTGGGATTAACGTGCAATTTTGTTTGAGTTGAAGCAATCACGTAGACACACCTCGTCCTGTGTTTATACAGTTTATTTGTCCACACGTCTCCTCAGTGACTGTGAACAGAATTTTTCATTGAATTGACAGAAATTCGTGACTCCACTTTTTATTAGCACATCTTCTAGTGTGCTTAATGATTTACCTATGTCTGTCTGTGTGTCTGTCACGAAAATGAAACTTTACTTCAGCAAGAATGAGGCCTGCAGCAACACCGACTTAATTCCAACGACTTTCGGGCGGTAGGCTTCTCTATGTTGGAAAGCTGGCATCTTTAGGTGTTTGCCCGAAGCATATGAGAACGACGTTATTGTGGACATTGTCGATCGATCGTTTTCCTGATGTCCTGAAGTTTATATGTTATGAAGCAAGGATATAGATATCATGCAAGGATTGCCGGAAGGTTGCCTTGTCCATAGAATGAATTTAGGCCACAGAAGCTCTGAGTGTTTATGGTCGAGAATATTTCTCCGTATTTAACCTATAACATTGTGAAGCAGCTACTCTCTTCCTTTGGCAAAGCAGTCACACGAAGAAGCAAATACATATTTGGAAATCTTTGCGGCGCAGATGGAACTGTTTTCAGATCACATGACAAAAATTACGTTTTGGTATTCGTTGAAGTATTAAGGTATGCTATGTTTTCATTTGTAATGAAGTATTTTTATTATGGGACTCTTGAATATTTGCGCTCAATGACGTTAGTGAATGCGTGACGTTGAGATCATTTAAATACCGACCACCTAAGTCCGATTACCTTCACTCTTAGCTCTGCTTCTGGTTCCACCTACAAAATTCAAGATGAAGTTCTTTCTCACACTCCTCACTGCAGCAGCCGCCGTCTCTTTAGCATCCGGCTGTCAATCTCCAGTAAATCTCGGCATTGCCCTGGACAACTCCGGCTCCTTGTCTTCAGCCGATTTCCTGCAAGTCAAGCAATTCATTGAGTCCCTCATCGGCACCGATTTCCAAGCACCCAGCAATCTAGGCCTGTTCGCATTCTACAAGCTTGGGTCTGTCGTTGGGACAAAATACATTTCATTCCAGAACCAAAGACCTCGCAACCCAAACGCAACCATTGACAACATTGCACAACGAGGATTGACACCACGCAATACTTATGATGGAATTCAGCAAATTGTATTCGACATGGTGACCGCACCAGCTGTTGCTGCAACGGGAGCAAAAAAACTGCTTGTAATTACGGATGGAGTCTCAGCTGACACTACGAGAACCCAGAATGAAGCCAACAGAGCACGAGCAGCAGGATGGACTGTGTACGCGCTGGGAATTGGGGGCGATGTCAATGATGCGGAACTGGAAGCGATTACTGGTGGGAATACGAGCCGTGTTGTCAAAGTTGTATCAGCAAGCGACCTTCAGAATTCGGTTCAACAGGTTGGAGACACAATTTGTGATAACTAGGCTCTTACGGTTCTGATGACGGAGGATGATTATTGACCGGAAAATAAATTTAATTAATTGCAAAAATTACGGTATAGATAAATAGACGTAAATTGCGTAGGTTTATCGATTGACGTAGTGGAAAAGAATTTCATGCATACTAAACTGGCTCGAACTTTTTAAATTGATTGTACTTTTACTTCAAACTGGAAATCAAAAAATACATTGAAGTAGCGTAGAGTCCAGTACTTCGAGTTTCTGTTGGGTATGAATTTAACCTTCAGTCAAACAAGTCTAACTAGCAGTCTTCAGAATAAGTCTTTTTATCAGTCAAAACAGAACATTTCGAACAAATTTAATCATCAGTCAAAAAAATTTATTCAAATTTTAATTCAGGAAATTCAATTCTCAGTCAAAAAATTTCTTTTTAAAATCATAAACAGTTTATTAGCTTTAATTTTTATTGACGAAGCAATGCCTTCTTTGCACCAGCCGGACGCCCACGCTTACGCTTTTGACCAACTGGCACATCTCTTGCTGCTGGAGGCAGCGAGATAATGCCTTTTACAACAGCTAAACCGAAAATGTGTTTGCAATGATACTGCTTTTGATAAAATGCACAAGTACAGAGAGACTTCTTCCAATTGAGATTATCAAATGTGATTTTGTAGTGTGAGAAGTAATTGGAAGTCATAGTCGCGAATGATCGGTAATTCACATTTTGCTTTTGAACAACATCTTTTGTCACTTCTTTGTGCCCGCTCGCCGCGATGAAAATGTCACCATCAGCTTCTACAATGTAGTGCTTCTTCTTAATCCAGTGATAAGCGGCGGTTGCAACTTCTAACCCATAAGTTGGCTCAGTAGCGAATATGAGTGCATTGCATGAACCTTCCATTCTAGCAGTAGACCAGGATCGGGCAACCTCAAATAATTTGGTCAGGAATAAGCCTAAAATTATTATTCAAGAATTAGGAATTCGAATATTAATCAATTACGCAATTTTCAATTCGGTTTATGACCTAGCCGCAGACGGGATCTCAGAGTGTGCTCATCTTTTATGCATCTATTTATGGATTCTAGCCCATTGTTTGTGGAAGGGTAACCAGGAGCGTGACCCTCATACCAGCCTTCGTTGCGGTCAAGCCAAGTATCTTTGAAGTATGACATGAACTCCTTTGCGTCATTGTTGCCCTTCCATTTCTTCAGCCAGAGTTTACACATTTGCTGGAATGACTCCTTATCATGGCAAAGCTGAAGCAAGTGTATCTCATCATTCAAAACCTTTCTGCTTTTCTCGTCTTTAACTGTTAATAAGCGCTTCTCATACGCTCGATTTGCATGGGCCCAGCAGGTTACTCGAACAAATTCCGAACCGAAAACTGTCTCAAATCCGTTTGTAATTGCTGTCGATGCATCAGCCACTAACACGGTTGGCAAATATTCTTTCTGCTCCGTTCTTTCCAGACCAGTTCTCAGAGCTTGAAAGAAGAACGTGTAGTCAGAACTTGCTCAGTTGTTGACAATGCAATCGCCACAGGATGAAACTTGCGGTTTGCGTCAGAAACGCCAAATACGGACACTGGAAGGCCTTCATAGTTTAGTTTGTAGGTAGAATCTGCATGAAGTACTTGCGTCATGGGCAGAAAACTTAGGAGTCTTCTAGTGGTCACAAGTAGATGCAGGTAAGATCCATCGTCATCATTTTCATCAACAAATGTGTCATAGGAGACAACAAACGGTTCATCAGTGAGTTCAGGGACCTGGTGATTCAGGCTGCACCAATTATCAAGTTGCCCCATGCTAATGACTGTTTGTCCTTCTGCTCTTCTCTTTCGTTGAAGGAAACCAACTAGCTGTGATTTGAGGGGTACTGAGATGCTGCGATCTTCTAAACACTTGAGAATTTGCTTCGGCTTTTGGATACCGTCCTTCAACATATCAATAATTGCGACTTTTTGTTCAGTCAACAGACCACATTTTCTTGCCCCAGTGTGATGAAAATCTTCATTTACATAATATTGTACGTCCAGTGACGTTTCAGGATACACCAGCTTCGATTTCGCGTTGCATTGCTGGCCATGATTTTTGCAATAGTACATTACAGAAGTTGCAAATTTTCTTTTATTCGTGAATTTGATGCACCAATCTGCTTTCATGAATTCTTGCGCCGCCTGTACGCTAGGGAATGTTTGTTGCAATTTCCAAATCACACGCGCTGAGACAGAGCACGTCTTAGAGGTTGTTGGTCTCTCACTGTCACTCTTCTCGGACTCGTTCTCCGAGTTGAAACTGATTTGGCTCAATGTAACAGCCATTTCAGAATGATGTTAAATGGTCAAACAGAAAGGTAATACTGTCATTACAAAAAGATTTGTTCGAATGATTCAAACGAACGATGGAAAGATTTTTTTAAAATAGATTTAATTGACTGATAAAAAGATTATCATTCAGCGTTGAAACGGACTGATATTTAGCTTTAAAAATGACTGATAATAAATTTATTTGAATGGTGCAAAATATATATCCCGTTTCTGTTTATGCTCTGCGCACAAAGCTTGAAATGCCCACTGCCCTCACGCCAACAGGGCACCCGATCCAAGCGCTGTCAATGTCATCGAGGAACGCGGAAATGTCAGGCAGAGCCCCAGGCGCATATGGTACTTCATCTTCAATGGGAAAGACGCAAGCGAGGATTTGGCTGTAATTGGGGAGTCTGTACAATGTCCACTTTTCTTCCGGCGCTCCGGTGACGACAAGCAAAGAAGCCTTTGAGGTCAGGGAGCTCGCTCTCGGAGAAGGCAGACTGGCCCTGGAAGTAGAGACCCGAGTAGAGTGTAAGCGTCGAGAGCGTGTAATCGGTCCTGGAGCCGATTGGACGCAGAGAGCTGATGCCGAGACATTGGTTCAGGAGCCCACAGAACTCATTCATACCCAAACTCAATGGCAGAGTCGGACAACGAACGGAATTTAACGTTTTCGTACAGGATCCAACTTTGATAAGAATTTTATATTGCAATTAAATTTTACATAATGGGTACGTATTTTACACGGTGAGGTCGTCGTGGCACTCACCACGCCGATGACGGCTGGCCAGCTTGTCAAACTCCCACTCCGCGAGGTCGCGTTAGAGATGAGAATAGAATTGAGTGGATGTCCGGAAGGGTATGAGAAGTCCAACTCTCTGGAGAACCGAGTTATCTTCTAACATCAATTCCGAATAATGAAATCCCTCAGCCTTCGTACGGTCGACGATGTTGAGAATTTAATTTCCAGTGGATATGGGTAACCTTGAGATCCCAGCCCCACAAAAACGTGTCTTGCGTGCCGAAACTGGGCATTTCTAGGCAAGGATAGAAGAATACAGAGATCGGTTGGATCTCCTGGAGAGTGCCAGGTTGACGTGCTGAGTTCCATTTTGAGAGAGAGACAGACACTCACACGTGGGAACGGGTACAGTAATGCTTACTTCTCTCTCTTCCCCAGTTCAGGCTTTGAGGTCGAGTCATTGCTCAAACTCAAGAGCAAAAAATGGGAAAGACCAAAGGGCGTACGGCTCACCAACGCAGAATTTGATATTGTTTGGCGCCTGTGGCGTGATGCGCTACTGGCGCCATTGGTTGCGCAAGCGATGAGGTTCTATTCAAACGGGAACTACGTCCGAAAGGACGCCATTTAATTTACTCTAATTCCACGAATCGCTTATGGGATTATGTTTGGAGACTCATTAATCAGATGGGAATCCAACTGGAGAAAAAGGAGCGCCTGGACGGATACGAGGGCAAGCCCCTTGTGACTATAGTCGTCTATCTGCGTTCAGTCATAATCTATAGAAGGTTTATATATAACGTCCCAATAGTGTTGACTTCGATTTAATAAAGAACTTCAAGAGGAGTTTTTATGAGAAACTTTACTTGAAGTTCACAGTAAAAAAGGGGTCGGAGGTCCCCAAATTTTGTGACTTTTGTGGAGATGGTAAAGGATTGTTTAAAATTAATGGGAATACAATTGAAATTAGGTTATAGACCTCCACTAATGCGATTGCATTGGTTGGGGTCTATGCCAGCACACTTAAATATTCATTTTAATTGTAGTATTAAGTTAGTCTTTTCTCGCGCGAGAAGAAGAGGTCGGAGGTTTCTGGACAGGCTTAGTTCCTACCCCTGACGGTCACTGTTCAGCCCCAGAAGATACGATACCCTCCGTCATAGGTTAAGATACGGCATTTAAAACTATGATAAGATGTGAACACAATGTTTTTCCCCCAGAAATTTTGGTTTTGGACTTTTTATTTCCAATAACATGTGAATATGATTGAATACATGTCATAGAATTAAGTCTACGAAATAAATCTGTCTTTTGTTTCTAAAAAAATGTTTGAAGCATGCAAGGCCCCATGCACAAGGGTTGGCCTCCTGGGTTGTCCATTACTGTCAAACTTATTATCGGTTGGTAATTCTGATGGACAGAAGGGAGATCAAGTGCGAGTGAAGTGGATGCGTGCTCCAGCCGAGCCTAACGCTGTTAGGAATTTTGCTGTTGAGTCCGAGTTCATGTGGCCATGACTTTCATTTGCTCTTCGACTTTCAACTTTTGAAGAGCTAGAACCGTGCCACCAATATTTATCTAAAATGAAATTCGAGCCTATTTGTTCCATCGCGGGTCTTTTCCTGCTTGCCCTCGTCCAATTTACTCCAGCCCTGGCCAGTCTGGGCAGTGGGTGCGTGGACCAGTCTTGGTGCACCGTCGAGAACAGCTGGTGCAATCCATCAGGATTCTGCAGGTGTGTTGAGGGGTTTACCGAAATTTACGGTGCCTGCTACAAGCTTCCTGTGCATATTGACGGGCCATGCACAGATGACGTACATTGCCCGACGAACGGGTATTGCAGCGGGCTAAGCATCGCAAAATCATGCCAATGCCGGTCTGAAGCCATCCCATCAAGCAATAGAACGGCTTGCCTGCGTTTGGCTACCAGTTTGGGCCAACAGTGTCGGGAGGAGCAGGTCTGTAGCTCCATCCCAAATGCAGAGTGCATGGACGGTTACTGCGTGTGCAGTGCAGGCCATGTCCCGGCTGCGGACCAGGGATCCTGTCTTCGGATGGCGGTGCGTCTCAACGACCTCTGCACCGAGAATTTACAGTGCACAACATTATTGGGAGCGACAAGCTTGTGTGCTCAGGCCCAGGCTAGATGCTACTGCAAATACGGCCAGGTGAGCAATGCGGAGCGGAATCGCTGCTACCCTGTCGTAAATTCAATTGGCGACCAGTGCGAGATTGACGAGCAATGCAGGTTGGGATTGGGAAGCAGCTCCAAGTGTAGAGGAAAGTTCTGTGTCTGCTCCGGAGGATCAGAGGGGAATTCAGAGGGGACTGAGTGCGTCTCAATTGAGTAATGTTTTAAATTGAGAGGACATTAGCATCAGTAGTTGCAAAGCTCTTTTACAGCATTCGTGTGCTTGATTTTTTTTATGAACAAGTTCGTGGAAATAAAATGAAATCTTGAGAAATCCAAAGGCAGCATTGCTCTTATCCAACTGTCACTTTAGAGGAGGCCAAAAGGTTACGATTCTCAACACAGCTAGGCAGAAAAGCAGTACAGCAGCAGTTTTGTAACCAACGCAGTACCAATTTTGCATAGACTGTACGACGACATTGACCTTCTTCAGTCATCAGTGTATTTTCAACCTTCTGAAATGCGTTCGCTTGTCCTTTTCGCCTCAATCAGAATCAAGTTTTATCATCAGCAAATGGTCAACGCAATAATTAAATTGTATTAAGTTTAAAGGCAAAATCAAAGTAACATACTGATGTCTGCATTTTCGCTTTTTTCTCTTCTTCTGTACCCTTAGCTAAAGAGTAACAGTTCTGTTCATTTAACTAAGTTCTTGGTGACAGTTTGAGCCACATACCATTTGCAGGTTTGAGGTTTCCATTCGTGCCGAATACCATCGGAATATCAGTCTTGCTGCAAACCTCAATCTTGAAAGCTAGAACTAAGTATGCAATTGCAGTCTTTGCTTCCATGAGTGCGAACCTCTGCGCAATGCAAATACGTGGGCCAGCTCCAAATGGTAAATACGTGTATGGAACCTGTCTCTTTCTCTCCTCACCCCCGAATCTCTCCGGGATAAAACGTTCAGGGTCACGGAAGTATTCGGGGTCATGATGTAGACCGTAGATGGGAATCACGACGACCTGATCACGTTCAATTTTTCCACCACCACTCCCATCTACATGGAAATCGCGTGTACACTTCCGTTCTGTCCTTGGTCCTGGTGGGTATTTGCGGAGAGTCTCGGACACGACCATGTCCAGGTACTCGTGCTGGTTCACTGTGTCGTAAGTGAGGGCACCGTTCCGCGCTTCACCGTCGAGGCCGGACGCGAGGCGTTCCTGAATCTCGGGATTCAGCGCGAGTTCGTACAGCGCGTAAATCATGAGAGTTTCTTTACAACACAAGTATAGTCAATTAATTACGTGTTCTGACCTTCGACAATATGCTTTTACCTGTCGTGTCGAATCCCGCGATAAAAAAGAGGAGACTCTGTGCTAAAATCATTTCATCAGTCCACTCTACAGCAGAAACCTTCCCTTTGGCCTCCTTCCCTCTCTCCTCCTCGTGCCCTTCTTCATCTTCCGCCTGAAGTGCTCCAGCTCTTGCGTCGAGTAGCAGCTGCAGAAAATCTTCTCTTCTCTCCCCCGTCATCTCTCTGTGTTCAATCGTCTTCTTCGTCACTTGCGAGAAAAACTGAAACGTTTTCTGATCCAGAATGCTCAACCCAGACAGCTGAAATAAGGTTGGGAACAGAATCGCTCCAAACAGTTTGAGGATCCCAAGCCCTTGAAACTGAGTTTGAAATCGTTTGCCCATTGTCGAGAAAAGGGAGTTTTTGTCTTTGAATGTTTGCGAGTCCACGCCAAACGCAGTCGATGCGACGACGTCCATCGTGAACCGTCCTGCGCAGTCCCGAAAGTCAAATTCTCCGCTCGCAACTCCACTGTTCTGAATTTCTGACTTGATAAACTGGACCATGCGTGTTGAGGACTCGCAGAAGATGGAAAACATTTTACGGATTTTGCCCGTGGTGAATGTTGGGCTCATTGCAGCTCGCATATCTTTCCATTCTTGGTTCTCCAGGTTGATGAGCATCTGGCCGAAGAGCGTCTTGTCGTTTCGAGCGCCGAATGCTCTCCGGTTGGCAAAGGAGTCAAAATCCTTCACAAGGACCTGTTTAATCAGTTCTGGGTCCATGACGTACACGACTGGACGTCGAACCTCCCAAATCCCACCAAACTTAGCACGATGTGGTTTGAGGGCGAGGTATATACGGTGGTCCAGTTCGTGGAACGGAATGCGAAATCGAATTCGGTCCAACCACGGGCCCAAGTCTCCACTCTTGACGAATGGAATTCCTCTCTTTGCCCAGTAGTCGTCATTCCCGTAAATGTAAAGACGGGCGCACAGGAGTGATAGGATAAGGACGAGGAGCGCGTACAACCACCACATTTTTAACAAAGCTGCAAATTAATTACTTGTGCTGCTAATCGCACTGGCACCTATGCAGAACTGACTGATGCTCATTTAAGTGCAAACACGGCACCTAGTCTGTGGTTACATAATAAGTGTAAAAAGGAGAGGCCTGCGCTGCGCTGTTGTCTGTTTAAGCATATGATTATAAAACCATCAAGGTCCGGCCGACCTTGTGTCGTTGCGTGATGTCATTGTCATGCGTCCAACATCAAGTGTGTACTTTACTTTGTACAGCACAGGAACATACAGTTGTTAATTCAGGTGCTGTGTTTATTGTGCATCTGTACTTGTCTGATGTCTGGTCATTTTACTGTAGCATTGATTCGACTGCACTCGCACAGTGCACGACGGTCAAAATTCCGGTGCATGTGTATCGCCATCAACAAGTCAAGTGCGTGGTTATGAATGATGAATGAAAAGAAAACAAATTGCACTTTAGCTGATAATTAAGACAAACTTCAAACAATACAAGAAGATTTGCCCAAGGAACATGAAATACTATGAATAAAAAACTGCAGAAGGTATTTCCAAATTCGCAACTTATACATATGCACGACAGAGACACAACATGAGTGGAACGCTCATCATTAAATTTAAAAAATCTGAGCCATTTTTCATGAAAATGATTCCCCAGAGTGCTCATTCTTTGGCTTTTGACAGGTAGAACAGAAATTGTATGACACGAAGGATAAGAATGGGTTACACAAAGAATGGGGCGCGCAATTTCTAATGGTATGCCAGGCAATGGAATGATGGGAACACGCAGCAGGAGGAGGGACTGGAGGATGTAATGGTACAGAAAGAAGCAAGGGGCCTCACACTGACTATATGTATGTGAAATTGTCCGAATTCACAAACCATTCGATGGATTTTGTGAGGGAGCTTTCAGTTGCCCTGCATTTACAATAACAGAATTTCGGACTCGGGAGCTTCTTTCTTGCGATGACAGCCTGGAGAGCGCAATTCTACCAACAGCGGTCTCTCTTCTATCCTGACCATCCTTCGCTACACATATCTGGTGAGGCTGACATGGAACTCTTTAAACATGAAGCCACGGATTTCTACCAGGCAAGGATTTACAAACATCGTGGTAAACATGTGTATCCACCACTGACACCAACATTACGGGGGGGATGTGGAAAATTTGCGAGCACAAACTTGAAAATTTAATCTTTTTGTCATTTAATATAAATTATGACCATTCCTGATTTCAGTTCTATATAAATAAATCATTACAATCAAAGATCGTGCGTCAAGGTTTTGGCCGCAATTCGATGTATGAAATCTCATTCGAAATCGTATCAACTCTCCCACCCACGGCCTCCGTCTTGTTTGGGTAGCCTCCAAGGACGTAAATCCTGGCCAGGCTCGGGACGTACACACATGCGGAGTAGTGGAGTCGGTACTCAGGCCACAAATCAATGGCGACCTTTTCTGCTCGACTGGACGCAGGGTGGAACTTCATAAGCACCTCGGCCCCAATTATGTACACTTGCCCGTCATGCTCCGAGAACACAGCACAGCCTCTGTGCACTCCGTATGGCATTGGCATGGGTAACTTGCTCACAAACCCCCGCGACGGGCTGTACCACCAAATCTCCCGGTCACTGTTCCCTGCCAACCCCTCCAGCCCACCAAATATGTAAATGGTGCCCTCGGATGCCGTCCAGGCTGCACTCGCTTCCCATCGACCCACTGAAAGACTGTTCACTCGTTCAACAGCGTGGGTGGTCGTGCTGTACTTGTAAATGTGGCTTAATCTGTTGCTTCCACTCCTCCCACCAAGTGTGTACCCAGTTTGGGTGGCAGAGTCGAATGCAAAGGCCATGTCTTGGATTCCGACTGCAAATTGGCCCACTTGTTCGTGGATGGACGTCGAAACTGAGTATCGATGTATGCCAGCATCAGCGCCACTATCCGACGACGATGAACCTCCAAAGTAATAAATATGGTCATCACCGGCCCATGCAGCTACACCAAATGCTTTCGGCAAAAATTCCCCAACCGGATCCAGGCGGCCAGTCTCGATGGAATACCGAATCACTTGGCTTTGGTATGTGGAGCCATTCCATCCGCCCATAACGTAAATTGAGTCGTGCCCATCGTATACTGCAGAATGACCGTATATAGGCATAGGTAATTTGGAACCTGAAGCCGTCCATTCTAGCCCACTCACGAATTGTCGGAGGAAAACCATTAAGGTCACGGCGAAACTCGAAATTGGACGCATAACTTTGTATTTTTTCTGTGCGCTACTTACTAACACCTTTGGTTGTTGGTTTTGTATTAATTTTATATTTTGGCTAAATTTTATACTTGCGCGTTCTTGATTGCGGTTTCAGTTCAAGTGTTTTGAACTTCTAAGCTCAAGTGTTTTCATGGTTCGTGTTTAAGGCAGCCTGTTCTTAATCCCACACGAGTTTGTTTTTCTGTCCTTGAAAAATTACGACGTTTTTCGAAGCAGCACGTGACGTGATTCAGCAGTAAACAATCTGCCTCGATTAAAGTGCCAACGAAAAATAAACTTAGTGAACCAAATCACACGAAAAACAATTGAGACAATCATAAAAGAATGCCAAATTTACTGAAGGGATAAAATATGCAAATAAATAACAAATGCCATTTCATCACGAAGCGACGGCATATCTGCACACTTTCGATAATTAGTGAACTATGCAAATTTCTTGAGTCAAAATACCCTGAAAAGTCACTCAAGCTTTCAATGTTGAGTTCCTACTTTGTTTTGCTTCCCCTCGTCGCATGAGAATTCGTTTGGTCCTTTCTATTTGTGTGACTCTCAGACAAGATTTTTTCATAAATGTAGAAATCCATATCGGCCTGCTCTGATAATTTTTTTTTGGTTTACGTCTTAAAATTGGCACGATTTCATCAATGGCCTCTTCATCATTTCGAATCGCCACAATCTAACCAAATAGCAAAATATTGCACGCTTGACCAATTGTGTTAGCAGATTTTCATCAAGTTTTGACGTGACAAATAGCTCATCATCGCTGATGTTCGCGACACTGATCCATGCCACAGGGAAGGGAGCCAATGCAGGACATGAGAGGCAGCAAAGACCGACGGCAATTTGCAGCATACCAAGGCTCTCAATAAGAAACCCTCTTGATTTCCACCCAGGCACATTAAGTGCAAAATGTGGTCATGGCCAAAACTGGCTGAAACTTTCCTTTCTTATGTCCAGCAGCTCTTTTGAGGGTAACCTGATTCCTTGGCCGCCGGAATGCTTGGTCATTAAGGGTGTATACTTCACATCGATCTGATGAAGATGATGTGTAGCGGTACCCACAGATTCAATGAATGCTTTACTGATGGCCTCCCGGTACTACTTGAACGCTGCTGCTGTCCGCTTCTCTTCGCCTTCCACGACCTGAAACTTACGAAGTACGTCCTCGATACCTTTGCTACACTTCACAACTGTTGTGACATTCTTTTCCAGTTACTTCGTATTGAATTCTCCATCCAACGGCCATCTCAGACTTGGTTTCTTAATCAGGCCCTCTGCTACTAAATAGTTAAGCACGTCTTGACCTATTCGGACTGTTGGTGTCTGATGTCTGTGGTCTGGATCGTGGGCTTGACGATATTTTGCGAAGGTGTCAGAAAAACGTGTTCCAGCAGATTCTTATACGTTCAGACACAAAAGAATAGTCGATCAAGACAAGCTTTAGTATTTGCTCTTGTAGAGAGTACACTAGATGCTCGGGCACATCGAAAGAGTGAATTTCGTAAAGGATTTGGCACTTGTCCGAATTCTTGGAACCTGAACCTGCAAAATTACCGAGAAGTCATCAATCCGCAATTTGCTGTGCACGCGTCTGGTCCGTGCATCTGATTGCATGATTACCATAATGATATCATTTAACGAATTGTCGTGCCGTGCGTCACCGTCAGCCTTCACCACGAGAAGAATTTCACTACCGGCACCTCGAGTAGACCTTTTACGTGCTCCACGTGCTCGTATGAACTGCAGGAATTGAAGTGGATCACACCACTCACCATTTTTATCACCAACAAGCCAAGAGGCGGGTATACCATTCGATTCGATAATAACTTGACAAAGATAACCAAAATTAGTCAGAAATTTCTGCAAGAAAATATTCCACTTGACACACGATCGATGAGAGAGCGATCACGACCAAAACAAGTGACAAGGCCGAGTGCAGCTGCAAGTTTCAAAGTTCAGTTGGCAAATGAGCGTAGAATTAAACGGTAACTGCCTTCACGCTTTATCCTACTTGACCAACGCAAACACTCGTGAATATGAATAAGTTAGTTGTCCAAGCTTGTTTATTAAGTCTTCTTTTTCATGTAGCACACGCAGGGCTCCCAAACCCGGATGTAGGAGGCACAGAACCGGAATCTGGCGAAAATTACGATCAAGATTTCCAAGATGAAAGAAATTGGCAGCTGGAAAACGAATTCAGCCGTCAGTTAATGCTCACTACATGGATTCTATTTTTGAGGAAGAGAAGCCACATTTGCTGTTTGATTTTGATCGCAGATTGCAACATCAGTGATAAAGAGGCTTGCAATTCACCTTGGCTCGGCTACCTAAGAATTAACAACCACACCGAAGAAAACCAGCCTCATCGAGATGCGTATTGGCCTGTCGTCATCATTGGACCCAGCACAGTTCTCACCGGCGTCCGCGCCTTCCGCTCTCCATACTCTGTTCGAAAACTCAATATTCTGGACCTTGACATGTACCACGTTCATCTGAAGGGCAACATGACAAGAGACGTCTCGTTCATTCACATCAACCCTAATGTTTCTGTGTGTGCCGAGCACTGGATGACGATGGATAACGAATTCGCACTGGTATACTTGGACGAACCAATCATTTTTAGTGAAGAGGTGCGACCACTTTGTCTTCCAACGTGGGACCAGAGTTTGTGGGAAGAGAAAGCTGCAAATAATGAGTCATTAGTTGAAGATGAAGAGCTGACGTTGGTGTCCGGCTGGATCTGCAACTATCACAATGCATTGCGGCAGCACGATGCCTTCTTCGGTCTGAGAGTGAAGTCAGATGAGAAGTGCAGGGAGATTTGGAAAGGTCAGGCAGACTACTCCGAATCGGATGGAACGGTGTACGGAGACAGAATCTGTGGGTACCCGACGAGGAACACAACTGAAAACGGCACAATTTTATGCGAGTGGCCCACGAATCCTGGGATAAAAGAAGACGACGGTGGAATTCTATGCGTCGAGAAATTTTACTTCAGCATTCAGACTCAGAATGAAAATGAGCGCGTTTTGACGGGAATCTTCAACGGGATTGCGCAAGAAGTGTACAAAGGACCCACAGCGTACGTCCTGCTCCTGAAGCCCTTAATTCTTGAATGGATCAATGCCAGCATCGAGTGTGGTCCGCATAGGTTTGCTTGTGATAACGGTGACGAGTGTATTCATATGAGGCAAGTGTGTGATGATGAGGTCGACTGCAAGGATGCTTCTGACGAAAACCTGTTGTTCTGTCGAGCAAGAGCGGCCGACTTTGATGACATTCCTAATTGTGATATTCCCAATAGCCTAGAGGGTCCAGACTGGTTAGTTATCGGATTGACGATCTCGGGCATGGTTATTGTTATTGGGGCGTTGTACTCAGGATCCAATTGGTTACAGGTAAAGGCTCAATTTTGTCCTGAAGCCTGCTGTGTTTTTATGCTCTTAATGTTCAATTTTTCCAGAAGTCCAAGAATAAACTCCAGTTGACAGATGATGAAATTCTTGGATTTCGGCAAGGAATCACGAATTGTCGTGTCTGGGCAGATAACAATTCGCTGCATGAAATGGTCGGAGGGGGTGAAGATACCGAATCAGAACCGGATCACGAAGAACCCCATCTGAATTCATTGCAGATACCATTCATTTACGACATTGAGAAACAAGCAATTCAATTCCGTAAGTCAGTGTTCCAAATTAAAGGTCAAATGATTTGGTGACCATGAGGTCAATGTTCTATGATTTAAATTCGTAGGTGAGGAATTAGGCCAAGGTGCTTTCGGCGTTGTGTACAAAGGAATCGTGGCCGGGAGGACAGTCGCAGTCAAAGTCCTGAAACAAGACATTGTGAACAAGGAAATGTTCAAGACCTTTCTTGTGGAGTTGAAAATTATGGCGTTCGTCAATTTCATCAAGGGCGGGCACGAGAATGTACTCCGGTTGATTGGAGCTTACACCGAGGAGATTCGTAACTGTAAATTGATCCCCAGACGGAAGTTCTCAGAGAAAATTAACTTGACTTGAATTTTGCAGTTGAGCTCTTCATTGTGACTGAGTATTGCCAATTTGGGAACATTGTCAATTTTTTGAGGGTCAATCGGGAACAGTTTCAGAACAGGGGCGAAAGTTCGCCAAGAAACGGTACGCCTCGAAGGTGAGTTCATCATAAGTTTTGATCTAAACCTTTGAATAATGGTCGCTTTCCTTCCCAGATATATAGCTGCGAGTTCCCTTCAGCCTAACTTTGGAATTCAGACCTTGCACACGTGGACACTTCAGATCGTTGACGGAATGCATTTCTTATCGGAGCACAAAATAATTCACGGTGATCTGGCGGCAAGAAATGTGCTTCTCGATCAAAACCTGACAGCAAAGATTAGCGACTTCGGACTGTCACGCCAAATATACTGCCACACGTCGTCTGCCAAATTGTGCAGGCACACGATGTTGCCTTGGGGTTGGATGGCGCCGGAAGTCATCGGAACAATGAAAATGAGCTCAAAATCTGATGTCTGGTCATTTGGAGTTACGCTTTGGGAAATTTACACACTCGGCAATGTTCCGTATGGTGCTTTGGAGTGGAATCCGTTCTTTTGTCAGCAATTGAAATGTGGACTGCGGCTGGAAAGGCCTCACTATGCAAATGACTCGTTGTAAGTAACACTTTTGTTAACAGATATAAATTTCAGGAATGATGGTTTGTGTTAATTTCAGATCTCAAATAATTCAAGACTGCTGGACCTACAACCCCGACGAAAGACCTGATTTTGGAGCCCTGCGAGCTATTTTGAGTTCTTTGAGCTGGACAGATTTAGATTTAGATTTGTTTGCCTATGATTAGCAATTAGTGCACAGAATTGTCCACCTAAAGACTTTATTATTCAATATTTATTGCAAGTCAGCAAAATAAATGTAAACAAATGTTGAGATGAGGAATTCTAAGCTGTTATTGTCATTATCATTCAAGCCGAGTCGTTCCGGTGCCGATTGCAAGTAACCACTATCTTGAAGTATCTGCACTTCCTGACGGCCGTCCTTTTCTCCAATACGTACCGAAAGGGCGGCGACAGGACATAACGACACGATGGCGACTTAGATTGCCAAACAGGTACAATAATTACCAGATTGTGGTGCTGGGAAAGGCCCTGCCCTGCTGCTGCACTGCCTTTGAGTTGACCAAATTATTCAACTTTACAGCCATCAGCAGGAAAGACGTGCGTCGGGTGAAAGCAGGCATGAAGCTGCCCTTTTTGCACTCGGAAACAATTCTCAATCCCGTTCTAGTGCGAGCATCTGCCAAACTCAGCAGTTGTTTCCTGCATATGGAAAAACAGCCGTACCACTTCATCGTTTTGGACAAAAAATGTCTTCAGTGAACATGCAGGCACTGCTCACTTCAATGGATCCACCCACATGGTTTAGGTTAGGTGTACAGCCAGTCAGTCTACTTCTTTCAATGCTAGCGATAAATGTGTGGTCGAATAGTCGCACACGCAAAGCCGAGCCACTCAGTCAGTCAGAGGCTATTTGAACTGCTGCTCGGGAAACAATTTCAGGTAAATCAAAGCAGTTGCAGATGTTATCGTCCTTCAAGTATTGACTCACATCGAATTCTGCTCACCCAACCATTGCAGGCGCTCTATTTTGGTCTCGGTGAACGTTGTACCAAGCCCCATCGAGCTGAAACCAAAGATCGCCATGAAAATCGATCAGGAGCGGAAAGCATTGAGGACCGGTTTAGGATCTCACCAATTGTATCGAGGATTCATTGCCCACCACGACACGCACGCACACATCGGCGGAGAGAATTATGTCGATGGTCTCAAGGGAATGCAACGTTCCACAGTCTTCGTCATGCTGAAAAAACAAAATCTGAATCCGGCAGCGGCTGAACCGCGTCTGTAGGTGGTCACGCAAGTTTTGGATGGCCTGAGCTGGGTCGTCGTCGAAGGCTTTCCAAACTTATCGTGATGGATGGAAGGAATTTATGAAAGCGGCAGGGCTGCTTGGTCGAGGTTGCCTGAAGAGGAAAGCAAACTCTTCAACTTCTTCGTTGTAGTGCGGCGATTTTGGGTCGAAACACCAGCTTCAGATGACAGCTATCTTTCAGATTGCGATCGAAGAATTGTCCAATCTGCAGGGAGCCGCCAGCTGGGCTGGTGGTGGACAATCTAAGAATTGCGAGGATGATAATCACGCGTTTACCATCCATGATGTCTAGCCAACGTCTGTAGTTTTCCACAGTTGACACAATACTAACAAGATTCGGGCGTTAATTCAATTCAATAAGTTAGTGGGGAATGATTGAGGTGTGTGTATGGCTCATTGATTGCTTCGAATCGTAAAAAATCTAAGGTGGACATCTCAAAGCAAATTAAACGTGGAAATGAATAATATATTGACTCGTCAATTGATTTATTTCCAACCGTGTCTACATTCTCATGGACATTGGAAATTCTGGATGTTTCTCGATCCTGCAAAGTAGAGGCACAAGACATGAGGCTGGCACTTCTTGCCATTTGGCGAAAAACATACCCTGGCAGAAACTCGAATCTGAACGTACGCCCAGCCGGCCCTTTGTCAAGCCCCTCCAACTGCTTCATTTCCGCGGTACTCAACTGATAATCAAATACATGCAAGTTAGCCTTCATTCTCTCCACGTTCACGCTCTTTGGCAGAACCACAACATTGAGTTGGGTCAGAAACCGGAGTAGGATTTGATGCGGAGTCCTGCCGTGGGCTGCAGCAACTGCACGAACAACCGAATCTTCCGCCAAATTCACCGGCTCAAATTTCAGCCCCACTGCGTCATAAAACTCGCCTCTCCCGGGTGACGCAAATGGAGCGTATGCACTGACGACAATTCCATGCCGCGCACAAAACGCCCGCAGCGCCCTCTGTTGAAAATATGCGTGGCACTCGATTTGAAGGTTCGATGGCTTGATCCTTGCTGTAGCCAGAAGACGCTCTAGCTGCACCTCTTCGAAGTTAGACACGCCAATTGCCTTAGCGCGACCAGCGTCGACCTCAGCCTCCATCGCACTCCAGACGGCGGCCAGGTCTGTGTTCATGTCCAGGTCCACGAGTCCCTGCGGCGTGAAGGGGATCAGCTCATCATCTCGCGTGTATTTTACCCCAAAAGGAACGTGGACGAGGTACAAGTCCACGTAGTCAAGGCCAAGGTTCTGCAGCGAAAGTGTCATGAAATGGGAGACTTTGTCAGCCTTCATTCCACAAATGGGCAACTTGGTCACGACGAAGAGCTCTTCACGCGTACCGCGTCCAGAGGCGATCCATTGCGTCAGGACTCGTCCGAGAACTCGCTCGTTGCCGTACGCGAACGCAGTGTCAAAGTGGCGATAGCCTACATCCAGAGCGGACTCCACGGCCACGGCGAATTGCGCCTCGTCGCCGGAAGCGGCCAGCCAAGTTCCAAGGCCGACAACGGGCATTTTGCTGCCGTTGGCAAGTTGCACGGACAGGTTTACAGCCATTGTGCTTGAGCTTGTGTGCGAATGAAAACGCAGACTGACCTTCGTTCTATTCGTGCTCTCTGCTTAAAAGCACTCCAGATTATTGCCAACGATGGTTACGCAATTTGTGCCTGTAATTTTAATTAACAATTGCATCATTCTCAATTCATTAACTATGAAAGCACTCTGCTTTCTCTTCTACTATTAATATTAGTGCACGGATTAGTCCTCACTGCGCCACTACAATAGATGTCAAAGCTTTTTATGTTAATACTTAAGAACCAGAGCCGAAAAGCTCAAGACTCAGTGTACAGTCAGTTGTGAATGAATAAAGAGCAGCCTCAACTGCACTGTCAAATACTAGTCGAGGCAATTGGTTTAATATATAATTATTTGAATAGCCAGCTCAACTATTCAACAGTTCGCCCAACGTCCTTGGGATCATAAAGGCCAGGAATTCCCTTCGCTTGAATCCATTCGTCTAATTTCTGTACCGAAGCTGCCGAAAGTTCTTCTTTCCATGAGCCCGACTTTCCCTTCCTCATGAAATGAGTTTTGCGTTGCTGGCCATGGATTTTGGTCAGCATGTCGGTGATTTCGTCCAGATTCACGTATGGGTTGGCCTTCATACTCTCGAAGCTCAGATGCTGAAGCAGCGTCGCCCTTTCTGACGCTGTCACAGGCCGACCGAGAAATGTGGATGTTTTGTCGATCACAGCCGCCAAATCTCGCTTCATCTCCTCAAATGTCAGGAACAAAACGTGTGGCAGATGGCGCGACTCCCAGAAGGTGCGCACGTGGCTCCAAAACGGACCATAAAATGCTAAACCAAAATATATGCTGCATTTTCAAGAATTCTCGAATAAAAATTAGCAAAGATAAACTCTTACAAAGGTCAGCCACAAATTCGTCAACAAACTCGTCGATTGTTCCTTGGTATCCCTCGATGAGGACACGGTGGTGATAAAAGGAAACACAAACGTCTTTCGGGTTCCTCGCGACATAAATCATTTTCGGAGTTTTGTCTCCGTTACGAATTTCTGCCGGGAGCAGACTCCAGGGTAGGTGAGTTTGGATGAGCCGAGGCGAAGCCAACTCGCCAGCAACTTGCATCGACGTCGGTTTCGTAATGTCATCGTCTCGAAGCTTTGCACTCACCGCCTGTACTCGCCAGGTGGCATCAAATTCCAAGTACGGAACTCGCACGTAAGAGTTGACCTTTGCAGCTTCGTAGTCCAAGTCATGAAGCAGGAGCCACGCCATTTCCTTCGTCCAGGTCGTGCCGGCTTTGATGAAAGACACGAGCCAAACGTCATCGTCACGCACCGGAAACGCGTCAATCGCCGGCCAATGCTGCTCGAAGAATTTTGGAAGCATCACGCGCTCAGGCCCGAATTGTGCCGGCAGTTCTGGGTATATTAACGGGTTTTGGCGGGCCAACATCTTGTCGGCGAGGTCACCGGTGAGTTGTGTGTAAGTTAGCCTCGACATGTTGAAGTATGTGTGAAATGAGCTGTTGACCGTGAGAACTTAAATATGTGAATATTCGGATTGAAATCACGTAATTAGCAGAGGCAATTGCATCAGTCAATCGTATCAAGTGTTCACTGCCTTCTGATAATGTCAATAATTCCCAACCAAGTTGAGCAATAAAAGTCAATAATTGCGTTATGAAATTATTTCGTTCATGCTGCTAATTATATCCAGAGATGGGCAAGATGGTCGGTAATGTATCTTCAAGATACTTAGAGAAAGATACAAAATTGGACCCAACAAGATAAGATACAAAGATAAGATGCTCAAATTTTCCAAGATACAAGATACAAGATTGTGGCTCAAGATACATTTTTTTGAGCCAAGATAAGATAAAAGTATCTTGAAGATACTTTGAATGAAAATTCAAGTTTAGTCCGTTTGAACGTTTTATTTTTACATAAAATGGGTATAAAGTGCTAATAGTACAATCCTCGATACAATCCTCGTGACGACTCAGGTAATTAATCACAGAATGGATAAAATCTAAAGCTGCTGGTAGTTAGTTTCAAGATCCTTAAGACGTTACACATAATTAAATTACTGACTCGAATTGACTAAGCCTAAATCACATATTTGTTGAGTTTGAGAAGAAGTACACTTTCAAATAGGTCGTCGCTCAATAATCGGCGCTTTGGAGATAGAATCATTCCAGCATAGTTGAAGATTCGCTCCACCGGCCCGGAAGAAGGGAGCGTGGTGTTGAACTTGATGAATCCCTTCTTGACGAAAGGGAATTTGTGCAATAGTTGTATCCCGTCATCTCTGTCCGCTAGGTATTGGGAACACTGCACCCGTATTTCCTCTTCCAGGGTGGGATGTTCACTTTGCTCCGCCGTTGTTGGAAATTCAAAAAATTGATTGTCCATCTCTTGTGATTTGCAAGCTGCTGATGTACTTTCATTTGCCGCTACATTGAGTTGTGAGGTGTTATTCAGGGCTACCATCTTGTTTATGAAGATTTCGCGTGCAAAGTCAACCTTCTGCACAGGAACCCAGCGTAATTTGAAAAATGGATGACTGACTGCTGCCACAATCGCGTCAGATTTGGTTTCATCCAGCTCCAAGTATTCTTTGAAACGTCGACGAATTCCACTCAAAAGGGCTGCCACTAGCTGTTGACAATACTGTGTGTCTTGTATAGTGGCAAGCTTCTTTTCGATGACCAACAAAGTTGGAATTAACTCCCCATAAAAGCAATTCTTGTCTCCTTGTAGCCTGTCCAATGCCACGGCTACTGGCTGTAGACATGTGCGGTATTCCTCCAAAAATTCCAATTCATTTTCAGAAATATGGGGGACGGCCAATGCATCGCACAGCAGTTGAAGTTTCTCTTTATGCTCCAAGATAGACACAATGCTGTCGAAGAATGAGTTCCATCTTGTTGGGCACGGTCGACTAAGAAGCTTTCCACAAATGGCTTTCACTTGCTCTGAGGTTTTAGTTGAGCGTGTCATCTTGTTCAGTATAGCTGAGCATTTGGCGAAGGCAGATTTCAAGTGTCGAACTTTGACTTGGGCAATGTCTCTGACGCATACCAAACTTAAAGTGTGGCTTGCACATGGCTGATTGCGTGGAAGAAAGTCATCGGCTTGGCGCTGGTCCAGTTCTGACACAGAATTGAACTCAAGCTCGTCGTGATCCTCGACACCTGTGTCCATTAATTCGTCTTCCAGTTCTGGGTTTGACCATTCTGTGCCTTCGTCGCCGTACTCTCGAAATGCTTTCTGAAAATTCGAGCCATTATCCGTCACAACATTGGTAACCTTCTTCCTGGTGATGTTGTATTGTTTCATTATTGCCCTGAACTGTTCAGCAATTCTGTCGTACGAGTGTGTGCCATTGAATCGATGACAGGCAAGAACTGCGGAGCCACGAGTTAGATCGTCGGCTATCTGCAATGATTATAAGACACAATTAAGAATGTCGAGTGCATATATGAGTTGAGTTCGTTGAAACGCATTTAAAATTACCCAGTGTACGGTGCAGCCAAAGAACGCTCTGCTCATCCCTTTACAGGTCCAAGCATCCGCAGTTAAACAAATGTACTCTTTTTGTTGGAGTTCCGAGACTAGCCATGACTTCATTGAATTAAATGCTGCCATTATTTCTCTACTGAGTTTCCGTCTGGATGGAATCTCGATATTTGAACTCAAACCTGAAAAATTATTATCAAAGTTCAATTTGAGGTTACGATTTAATTTAGAACCATACAAAGATGTCACATAAATTAATTGCTAACCCTTCAATAGATCGACAAATGCGGGTTCCTCAACTGTTGAAAGTGGATGCATTCCCTCCACAACGAAGCGCATGATCAGCTTGTCAGTACGTCCTAACTTCTTCGTAATTCCTTGAACTACCACGCCCAGGCTGGTCACCGATGGTTGATTTGAAGGAAGTTTAGCCAGTGATGCTTGTAATTTGCGTTTCTTCCTTAAGTCATCACCCAGCTCTCTTTTTCGTGCCTCGTATTTTGGTATTGTTTCAGGATGGCATCTCTAAAATTTCAGGAAAACTGTTAGGCTTTCGCCACTACGAATGGATAAGTTTGGCATTCATAAATATGAATCTTCACATACCTTTAAATGATTAAGAAAATTTCCAGTTGACATCAGAGCTCCACTTATGCACTTGGACGTTGTACATATCAAACACTTCGCAGACACATTCTTGCCATCCGTTTCCATCGAATTGACTCGGAAAAAAGTTCCATCCAAGATAATTGGAAGGAGGGCCTGACTGTCTGTCTGAGTTGGAATTGGTTTAGTGGTATCGTGGGTGGCCATTTTGGTAACTTAGCTGCAACAATGTTAAATGATCAGGTCATAAATAGACAAAATGGACTATATTAAATCGGAATCAATATGATTAATTTATAAACTTACCCTAGGCTCGATCTGGGTAACTACTTTTGATTTGTCCAGGGCACTCACCACCTCGCCTAATGTTGATCGTACATCCACCAAAACACCACTGCCCACTGAAAGCATGAACGGTTAGTTCAACTAAAATAGATGAGAGTGAAGGCTTCACGTTACACCCTTCCTTCACATGCACACACAAGAGACCCTTGGGCAATGGAGTACTAATGTTTTTGTGAGCAGCCGTTCTATTTTAAAAAATTTGTTCAAGAAATTTTGACTGAGCAGGCGAAATGTATCTTGTATCTTGACACC
>JADMIO010970562.1_pt1 | contig 23769 bp, 17 predicted proteins | sample 8958161 | NCBI WGS metagenome assembly JADMIO01 (sample SAMN16585339, study PRJNA669376) | soil metagenome | isolation source: Crop rotation soil | place: USA: Cullars Rotation, Alabama | collected 2011
GACTACCGGCGCGACTCGCCCACGCTCGCGCCTCTGATTTGGGGCAGGGTCCGCTAGAAGCGGTCAGTCCTCCAGCAGGTAGCCCCAGCGCTCGCGGGCAGCCTCGCGCTCGCCACGCGGGGGCACGTTGATTGGCGGGAACTGGTCGCGCCACTCGTAGGGCCTGCAGGCGTCTATCAGCGCGCGGGAGTTGGTGAAGTCACCCTGCTTACGCTGGGTGGGCGTGATCATCGGATCGAGTGGCGTGCTCCAGGCGCGCTTGATGATGTCGATCGAGGTGGCCGGGTCCGAGCGGGTGCAGACGGCCCACATGACCTCTTCAAGGTTCGAGGGATCGACGTCCTCGTCGACCACCACGACGTAGCGCCCAGTGTAGGCCCCAGCGCGGCACTGCGATGCGACGTGCAGCGTCTGGCGGGCGTGGCCCGGGTAGCGCTGCTTGATCGAGACCACGTTGAACAGCCGCGAGCCGCCCACTTCGTGGCACCAGGCGCCGACGATGTCAGGGATGGCGCACTTCTCGAGCTCGTCGCGCAACAGCGCCGTCCGAAGCACCGCGCGGAAGCGGGACTGCTCGTCTGGCGGCTGGGCTGGAGGCGAGCCGACCAGGATTGGGTTGTTACGGTAGTAGAGCGCCTCGATCTGGATGTAGGGCTCCTCGCGGCCGCCGGAGCCGTAGTAGCCGGTCCATTCGCCGAATGGACCTTCCTGCATCATGTGGTCGCGGCTGGTGAAGCCCTCGATGACGATCTCGGCGTCGGCCGGCAGCGGCAGCCCGGTGATCGGACCGCGAATCACGTCAATCGGCTCGCCGCGCACGCCCCCGACCCAGTCGTACTCACTCACGCCGAACGGGACTTCTGTGCAGGACGCCAGGAACAGCAGCGGGTCGCTGCCGAAGACCATCGCGACCGGCATCCTCTCGTTTCGATCGAAGTACTTCTGGCGGTGCATTCGCCCGTGCTTGCCAGGCGAGATGTAGTAGCCGACCTTGTCCCGATCCTGAAGCTGCACACGGTAGGTGCCCAGATTGACCCAGCCGTCGTCTGGATCGCGGGTGATATCAAAGGAGCCGGTCCCGATGTATCGGCCACCGTCCTCAGGGTGCCACTTCGGCGTCGGGAACATCGTGACGTCGATGTCCTTACCGCGTTTGACGTTCTCGAAAATCGGCCCGTCCTTGACTTCGCGGGGGGGAAGCGGGCGGAAGTTTCTGATCTTCTGGCGCCAGCCATCGGACGTCTCGATCTTGCTGCGGCCGAGCGGTAGGCCGAGGGTCAAGGCGATCCGATCGGTGCGGTTGAACTGGCCGATGAGAAGCGACACATCCGAGCTGTGACCCTGGACGTTCTCGAAGAGCACGCAGGGCGCCTCAGGCGTGTGCTGGATGACATCGGTAATCGCGCCGATGTCCTCCTCGACATTGGCGCCTTCTACGCGCTTGAGCTGTCCGAGGCGGTCTACGATGCCGATCCAGTCGCGGAGACCGTGATAGGTTTCCCGACCCTCGTAGACCTCTTGATCACGATTGATCGCGATGGCCATTCGCTGTTCCTCTCTGAGTCCGCTCGTCGTCGAGCGAGAAACTCACGGTTTCTGAAGGATAGGAAGCGCGCGCACGATGGCGCAAGGCACCAATCGCACGCGCGCTTCAGGTCTGCTTCGCCCTGCCGAGCGGGAGTGCTCGAGCTAGCGGAAGCGGGTGACCGTGTCGACCAGGGCGGGCTTACCGGCCTTGACCTGGGCGATGGCGCGCTTGAGGGCGCCGGCCACCTCGCGCGGGTCCTCGATCGGGCCCTCGCCGTACCAGCCCATCGATTGGGCGAGTTTGGCGAAGTCAGGCTCTGGGCCGCGCATGTCCATACCAATGTTGGCGCGATCCATCGGCGTGCCGCGCAAGCGGGCCATGCGGATCTGGTGCTCCCAGTCGTTGTAGTAGGCGCGGTTGTTGAACATCACCACCAGGAACGGTAGCTCGTGCTTGGCGGCTACCCAGAGCGCGCCGGCGTCGAACATCAGGTCGCCGTCGGGCTGGATGTCGACCACCAGCCGGCCGGTGCCCTTGTGGGCCAGTGCTACGCCGAGCGCGATGTTGAACTGGGTGGCAGTGCCGAGCGACTTACCGGGGTGCCGGTAGGGCTTGTCGAAGTCCCACAGCTTGTGAGCCCAATCCTCCATCGTATTGGAGGTCAGCACCCAGTCTTCATCTTTGATAGCGTCCCAGATCTCGAGCGCCAGGCGGCCGGTGGTCATTGGGCTGGCATCCCAGTCCTGGCGGGCCTCTTGCTGCCATCGCTCGCGGGCTTCGTTGTGGCGGCGGGTTATGTCGGCACGGCGAGCCTCGATCTTTTCCTGGCGGCCAGAGCTCTTGCCGAGCAGGTCGGCGGCCATCTGGTCGAGGGCCGGAATGGCCAGCGAGGTGTCGGCCAGGATCGACTGGGTCGTCTCGTAGTAGCGGCCGAAGTCGGTCGACCAGCTACTGAGCTCGAGGTCGGCGAAGCCAATCTCGACGTATGGGCAGCTAGGCGGCGTCTTCTTGGTGCTCTTGCGGGTGGTGCTGTCGAGCGTCGTCGTCGGTCGCTCGAAGTCACGCACGTCGAGCGCCAGTACCAGGTCGGCGTCCGAAAGGATGTCGGTGTGGGTCATGCACAGGGGGTGAGTGGTTGGAAAGTTCAGCCGCGCGTTGACGTCGATGACCGGCACCGCCAGCCGCTCGGCCAGCGCGACGAGGTCGTAGAACGCCTGGTGATTGCGGCCGACGAACTCGGCCATGATGACCGGATGCTCGGCCTGGACCAGCAGCTCGGCCACCTTCTGCAGCGCGGCCGGGTCAGCCGCCATACGGCTGGGCACGCGCGAGGCATCGGCCGACGGTAGCACGATCTCGCGGTCGATGGGATCTTCCTGGAGCTGGGCGTCGAAGACAAGGTAAACCGGCCCCTGCGGCTCGGTCTGGGCGACGCGGTAGCCGCGGGCGATGCTGCCGCCAAAGCCGTCGACCGAGGCCGGCTGGTCGTCCCACTTGACGTAGTCGCGGACGGCGTTGCCCTGGACGTTGGCGGTGTGGATCCAGTCGATGTGCGGCCGCCGCTTGGCCTCGTTCATCGGCCCGGTCGCGCCGAGGATCATGATCGGCGCTCGGTCGATATAGGCGTAGTAAATCGACATGCAGCAGTGCAGCAGGCCAACCACGTCGTGAACGATGGCCGCCATCATCTTGCCACTGGCCTTGGCGTACCCGTGGGCCATGCCGATGGCGGTCTCTTCGTGCTGGCAGAGGATCATGGCCGGCGAGTTACCGCCATAGTTGACCAGTGAGTCGTGCAGCCCACGGTAGCTCGCACCGGGATTGAGCGAGACGTGCTCGATGCCGTATTGCTGCAGCAAGTCGACGATCACGTCCGATCCGTAGCGCTGCCCGCTAACTGGTGGTGCCGCCGGCACCTGCTCTCCCCAGGGCGCCGTTCGCGTATCAAGTGCGGGCTGTCGCTCAGCTACCATCCGCTCTTCCTCCCGACCAGACAGCGACAGAGTGTTCGCCGCCGTCGGCCCTTGATACCCCAGGGTACCCACTGCGGGCAAGGTGAAAGTAATGTCGCCGAGCCAGATTGCAGCCAGTCGATACAATCTCAGCGAGATAAGCAGACCTGCAGTTGGCGTACGGGAGTGGCTGTGCTCCGGCGCCGGGCACCTGGATTGGAAAGAAGACCCATGAGCACACCCGAGCCGCCGAGCACTCGATGTTAGGCAGCGTCAAACGTGTGGATGATCCCCGCCTTTTGCGCGGTGGTGGGCGCTACCTGGGTGACCTTCGGCTCCCGGATCAGCTCGAAGTCGCGTTCTTGCGGAGCCCGCACGCCCACGCTCGGTTGGTTCGGGTGGATGCCAGCCCGGCCCTGGGACTGCCGAGCGTAGCCGCTGTGCTGACGGGCGCCCAGGCTCTCGCGCAGGCGCGGCCGTTGCGGCCAAAGCTGGGCGTGCCGAACTTCAAGATCGTCGAGGAGCCCTGCCTGGCGACCGACAAGGTTCGATTCGTCGGCCAGGCGCTGGCCGCCGTGGTGGCACAAGACCGATACCTTGCCGAAGACGCGCTTGATGCGATCGAGGTCGAGTACGAACCACTGCAGGCGGTGGTCGACGCCCGACGGGCGGTCGAAGCCGACGCCCCGCTGCTGCACGAAGCCCTGGGCGACAACGTTCACGTCGAGGGCAGCTTCTCGGCTGGCGACGTCGAGGGCGCCTTCGCCCGAGCCAACTTCACGGTGAAGCGGCATTTCAAGACGGGGCGCTACACGGGTGTGCCGATGGAGAACCGCGGCGTGCTAGCCAGCTACTCTCCCGCCACCGAGGAGCTGACGGTCTGGTCGTCGACTCAGGTGCCGCACCTGTTGCGGACGCTGCTGGCCGACTCGCTCGACTTTCCGGAGCACCGCCTGCGGGTCGTCGCGCCGGACGTCGGCGGAGGTTTCGGCATCAAGGCGGTCATCTATCCCGAAGAAGTGGCGGTGGCGCTGCTCGCCCTGAGGCTGCAGCGGCCGGTGCGCTGGCTCGAGGATCGCCGTGAGCACCTGCAGGCCGCCACGCACGCCCGCCAGCAGGACCTGCGGGTGGAAGTGGCTGCCAGCAACGACGGCCAGCTCCTGGGTCTGCGCTTCGACCTGGTTGGCGACGTCGGGGCGTACTCCTGCTATCCGTTCACGTCTGCCATCGAGACGCTGCAGACCGGCCGCCACCTTCCTGGGCCCTACCGTCTGCGCAACTACCAACACCGCACGCGCGCCGCTTTGACCAACAAGTCGCCGGTCGGCCCCTGCCGCGCCGTGTCGCGGCCAGTTGGCAGCCTGGTCATGGAGACGGCGATGGACCTGATCGCGGAGCGGACCGGGCTCGATCCGACCGAAGTGCGGCGCCGCAACCTGGTCCGGCCTGACGAGATGCCGTACACCTCGGTCACCTTCCAGACCTACGACAGCGGCAGTTATGTCGAGTCCCTCGAGAAGGCGCTTGCTCTGGCCGGCTACGCGGACTTTCGCGAGCGGCAGCGCCAGGCCAGAGCCGAGGGGCGCTTTCTCGGATTTGGCGTCGCGTCGTACGTCGAGCAGACGGCCCAGGGTTCGGCGTCGTTCGGGGCGCGTGGGATGGACAATCTGTCCGGGTATGACTCGGCCAACGTGCGCATCGACCCGTCTGGCAAGGTGATCGTGGCGGTGGGCGTCTCCGACCACGGCCAGGCCCACCATACGACCCTTGCGCAGATCGCAGCCCAGGAGCTGCAGGTGCCGCTGGAGGACGTCAAGGTCGTTCACGGCGACACAGCGAAGACGCCGTACGGCATGGGCACCTTCACGAGCCGCAGCGCGGTTTGTGGCGGTGGGGCGATCGTCCTGGCGGCGGGCAAGCTGCGGCCCAGGTTACTGGCGATCGGCGCTCATCTGCTCGAAGCGTCCGAGGACGACGTCGAGCTGCGCGATGGGCGCGTAACTGTGGCCGGTGCCCCTGAGCACTCGGTGAGCCTGCGTGAAGTGGCCAGGGTTGCCTACCTGAACGCCTCTCGCCTGCCGCCCGGCATGGAACCGGAGCTGGAGGCGAGCGGCCACTACGATGCCGGCGGCGGCACCTACTCCAACGGCACGCACGCCGCGATAGTCGAGGTCGACCCCGCCACCGGCCACTTCGAGCTGATGCGCTACTGGGTCGTCGAGGACTGCGGCACAATGATCAACCCGATGGTCGTGGACGGCCAGGTCCATGGCGGCGTGGCGCAGGGGATCGGCGGCTCGGCCTACGAGGAGCTGGTCTACGACCAGGATGACGGCCAGCTCCTTTCGGCCAGCTTCATGGACTACCTGGTGCCGACTGCGATGGAGGTGCCACCGATCGAGGTCGGCCACCTGGTGACGCCTTCGCCGTTCACACCGCTGGGCATCAAGGGCATGGGCGAGGGCGGCACGGTCTGCCCGGGCAGCGTGATTGCTTCTGCGCTGGCCGACGCGCTGGAACATCTCGGCGTTCGCTTCACCGAGCTGCCGATCACGCCGCAGAAGGTGCTCGACGCCGTCCGCGCGGCGCGGGCGACGTCGAGCGAGAACTAGCCAGCAGTCAGAAAAGCTAGAAGCTGCGCTCGCTGGGCGGATCGACTACCAGGGGGCGGCTCGCATCGTACGATCCGACGACGAAGCCGAAGCGATTGTCGCCGCGGAGCTCGTAGCTGGAGGCCACGGGCTCACGACCCGACGGTCCGTCTTGCCAGGACTCGGGCGTGCCGTCGATCCATTCGCCGCCTGTGATTCGGACGTGCAGTCGGCCGGCCTGGTCGATCGTGAGCTCGTTGGCTCCGATGTATTCCATCTCGATGACGCCGGGATCCACTCCTGGCTGGACGATCAGGTTGGAGGCCCAGCCGCCGGGCATGGTTCGGATTACGGCGTCAATGCCCGGCCAGGCGCTTCGATACCGGATCTCGTCGATGCGACTGCCGTCAGCGGAGGCCAGCTCCACTTCGGGTTCAGCGGCCGGGTTGCCCATTGTCAGTCGCAGGGCCGTCGGTGCCTGGCCCTCTCGCCAGTCCATGAGCAAGGCACCGGGTACGGCTGCCGTCAGACTCCTTCCGTCATCCATGACGAATCGGACCTGCTCGGCGGAGACTCCCTGGTAGGCGATGAAACGGGGCGTGGTCAGGCCAAGTGCGAGCAGCGGGTCACGGCCTGTGGCCAGTCCCAGCATGGCCACCACCGCGCAGGCGATCCCAACCTTCAGCTCCAGACGGCCGACGGCAGTGTGGAGCGCTGCGGCAAGACCCGTGGGCACACTCCACCGCGGCACAATCTCCCATCCAGGTAGATAAGTGCGCGAACGAGATCGGACAAGCGTGCTCGCCAGCATAGCTGCTCCTCTTTTTGCGCGAACGCCCGGTAGGCGCTCGCGTGCTGTTGGTGTTGCCTACTACGGACAGTGTACAGACACGGCGAGAGATGCCGCCGAGTCTGTGAGGTAACTCCCATCGATGCGGGCTAGCCCACTGACCCGGTGTTACGTGACAGCCAGGCCCATCTCGGCGGCGATCTCGCCAACTTGCGTAATGATCCGCTGCCGGTCGGCTGGGTTCGGCGTGTGGGGAATCAGGGCTATCTCGTCCACCAGCCCGCTCGACGCCAGGCGCTCGAGCTGCGCGCGGGCCTCGGCGGGCGTGCCGGCGATTGCGAAGCTTTCCACCAGATCGTCGGGGACCGGGCTGCCGTGCTCGGTGCCGACGACCATGTGCTGGTAGTACTCGTATTCCTCGCGGATCTTACGCACGACATCCATCGTCTCGGCGTCGAGCGGGAAGGGCAGATCTCGCTTGAGGATGCGCGCCACGTGGGCCTTGACCGCCTCGTGAGCGGCCCGACTGTCGTCCTGGATCGAGCAAGGCGTCCAGCAGATGACCTTGAATCCACCGCGCCAGATGTCACGTCCAGCTTCGGCAGCGCCAGCTTCGAGCTCCTGCCGAGAGGCCTTGAGCAGAGCCGGATCGGTGCCCACCAGCACGATCGCGCCGTCGGCGATCTTGCCGGCCAGTCGGTGGATTCGCGGACCACTGACGGCGATGTAGACGGGCACGCGCGTGCCAAACTGGGCGTAGGTCAGCCGCACGTCGGCCTTTGAGTCCGGGTGGGTGACCGTGTCGCCGCCAACTAGTCCGCGGACCAGCTCGATCGACTGCTCCAGATAGGCCAGCTTGGCTGGCCGCATGCTGAGCGTCTCGAGCGAGCTATCGCCGGTCCCGATGCCGAGCACGGTGCGGCCGCCGCTCAGGTCGCGAAGCGTCTCGGTGGCCGCCGCCAGGACGGCGGGATCGCGGGTAACTGGGTTGGTCACGCCTGGGGTGAGGGTGATTCGCGAAGTGGCAAGTGCCGCTGCGCCGAGGATGACGTAGGCCTCGCGCCAGATCATCTGCGAATCGCCCAGATAGACGGTCGAGTAGCCCAGCTCTTCGGCTAGCTGCGTCAGCTCGACCATCCGTCGCGGTGGCTCGGTTGGAAACAGGCCTAGCCCGAATGTCACCCTGCTCAAGAATCGGCTCTCCTCTGGCGCACGCTACTGCACCTATCGTAGCGAATGACACCGCATCCGCTGCCCAGCAGCCCATAGACGCCGCCCGCGGCTGGCGTATTCGGCGACGAAAAAACGTCGGCTGGCTCAGAGAGCCAACCGACGCGGCCGGTGATCGTAAGAGGAGTGCCTAAGCCTTGCGCTCGTTGACCGCCTTCAGGCGCGTCTTGATGTTCTCCGGCGTGGTGAACAGGTCCTTGATCAACTGTTCGACCTTGGGGCCGGCAATCGGGTCGACCTCGAGCTGTGCCTTTTCAGCCTCGGCCCGGAACTCCTTGTCCTCCATCGTGGTGTTGAAGGCCTGACGGACCGCCGCGACACGATCTGCCGGCACTTCTGGGGCCATCAGGAACGGTCGCAGGATCTGGCTCGGGACGATAATGCCCAGGCGGATCATCTGCTTGGCCTCGTCGCTCTTGGCCATATCCAGCGCGGATGGCGTGCCTTCCAGCCCTTTCAACGGCTGATCCGTGACCTGTGCCAGCACCAGGTAGTCTTTGGCCTGGACGCGATCCCAGGCGGTCGCCTTGACCGACTCATAGCCCCAGCCGCAGATGCCGTCGACCTCACCCTGATCCATGGCCAGTCGGACTTTCGCGGTGCCGTCGTAGCCATCGACCATCTTGACGTTCAGGTCGAGCGCGTTGGCAAGTCGCATCGGCACGTCCCAGGTGGCCGAACCCGGCGCATTCCCCCCGACGATGTACTGCTTGCCGTTGGGCTTCATGACATCCTGGAAGCTCTTGATGCCGCTCTTGGCGGTCGAGAGGCAGAGATTGTTGTCCTGCGCGGGTACGCCGATTGCCTGCCACTTCAAGGCGTCGAACTCGACGCCATCCAGGCCGAGCAGCTGCTGCAGGAAGATTCCGCCCTGAATGTGCGCGATGACGGTACCGTCCTTGGCTTCGGTCTTATAGACCTGGTTGGCGGCCTTCAGGCTGCCCGCGCCTGGCTGGTTCTCGACGATGACCGTCGGTGTGCCGGGGATGAACTTGCCCAGATAGCGTGCCAACACGCGGGCATAGGTGTCGTACCCGCCGCCGGGCGCCGAGCCGACGACGATCTTCATCGTCTTACCTTTGTAGAACGCCTCGATGGCGGCAGCGTCGACCTTCGCGGCTGGAGCTGCACCAGCAGCAGGGGCAGCGGCAGCAGGGCTGGCGGCGGGGGCTGCAGCGGCGGGGCTAGCGGCCGGAGCAGCAGCGACTGGCGACGCGGCTGGGGCAGCGGCAGCCGGTGAAGCGGCAGGTGCGGCTGCTGGGGCCGCTGCAGGCGCGGCGGGCTTGGCCGCCTCGGTCGGCTTCGGAGGGGCAGCGGTCGGCGCCGAGGCCGACGGGGCACAGGCGGCGAGGGTCGACGCGACCAACATGCCGACGAAAAACGGCGCGAATCGCAGAGACATGAGCTCCTCCACCAGAAAGTCGGGCGGGGGCCGAACTGTCCCCCGAGGCCGGCGCTCCAATGCGATTCATCGTAGTGCGATCCTAGAACGGAGTCAAGCAATGTGCAGCACGCTCTGGGTCAGGGTCGCAAGACAGTGACGCAGTTGACCCATCGCGGTCGGGCTGAGTATCTTCCGGCGGTGGAGGGATGCCCCGCATGAATGCCATGGAGCTCCTGGAGCCGCGCTCGGTCGAGGAAGCCGTCGGGCTGCTCGCCCAGCACGCCGACGAAGCCAAGCTCATCGCCGGCGGCACCGCCCTGGTGCTGATGCTCCAGAATCGCCTGATCTCACCCGGCTATCTGGTCAGCCTGGGCCGACTTGACGACCTGCGCTACATCCGCCACGAGCCCGGCACGGGGCTGCGAATCGGCGCCCTGACCACCATTCGTGACGCCGAGCGATCGCCAATCATCCGCGAGCACTGCCCGGTGCTGGCGAGCACCTTCGGCAAGGTGGCCAACGTGCGGGTGCGGAACGCTGCCACCGTGGGCGGGAACTTGACCGAGGCGGATTACGCCTCCGACCCACCAGCAGTGTTGGTCGGCTTGCGGGCCCGGGTAGTAGCTCAGGGACCGCGCGGGACCCGTGAGATCCCGTTGACCGAGTTCTTCAAAGACTTTTACGAGACGGCGGTGGCCGAGGACGAGGTGGTCACCGAGGTCATCGTGCCGGAGCAGGCGCCGAGCCAGAAAGCAGCCTACCTGAAGTACGTGACTCGCTCGAGCGAGGATCGGCCTTGCATCGGAGCGGCCGCCTTCGTAGATCTGGACGCGGCCGGAGTGTGTCGGGATCTACGAGTAGTGCTCGGTGCGGTAGCCGAGACGCCGCAGGAGATCGAAGCGGCAGAGCGACTGGCGCAGGGACAGCGATTGACGGACGAGCTGCTGCGGGAGATCGCGGAGGGGTACGCGGCGGCGATCGAGCCGCTCTCGGACATGCGCGGCTCGGCCTGGTACCGCACCGAGATGATCAAGGTCTTCGTCCGCCGCTCGATCGAGGCTGCCCTGCAGGGAGCAAACGGCGAGGGGCACGGCTGACGTGAACGGCCCCGAGGCCGAGCGTCAGGCCGCAGCCGCGGTCAGTGCTTCGGTCAGCCCCGCCTCCAACGGCGCTGTCGGGCGAAGCGTGCCGATGGTCGACGCGCGCGAGCGCGTGACCGGCTCGATCGCCTACGCCCTGAATTTCGAGCTGCCCGGGACGCTCGTCGGCCGAATCCTGCGCAGCCCCTACGCCCATGCGCGCGTCGTCAGGGTCGACACCTCGCGCGCGGAGCGGCTGCCGGGGGTAATCGCCGTCCTCAGTCGCAACGACCTGCTGGACCAGGATGAGCTGCTGCCGTTCTTCGGCCCGGTCATGCGCGACCAGGGGATCGTGGCGATGGACAAGGTCCGCTTCGTCGGAGATCCGGTAGCGGCCGTGGCGGCGATGGACGACGACGCGGCTCAGGCGGCGCTGGAGCTGATCGAGGTCGAATACGAGCAACTGCCGGCCGTGTTCGACGCCGAAGAGGCGCTGGAGCCGGGCGCGCCGATCCTACACCCCGGTCCGCCGCGCCTGGCCGGCGGCTTCGCCGACATCGTGCTCAACCTGGAGTCAGACACCAATCGGCTCAATCATTTCAAGCTCCGCAGGGGGGACGTCGAGCAGGGCTTCGCCGAGTCTGACCTGATCTTCGAGCACACCTTCCGCGCCCCGGCCGTGCAGCACGTCCCGTTCGAGACGCACGTCGCGCTCGCCCAGGTCGAGGCGGGGCGGGTAACGGTCTGGGCCGGCACCCAGACGCCGCACATCCTGCGCGCCCAACTAGCGGACATGTTCCGCCTGCCGCTCGCCCAGGTGCGGGTTGTGGTGCACACCCTTGGCGGCGGCTACGGATCGAAGTGCTATCCGAAGGTCGAGCCTCTGGCGGCCGCCCTGGCCTGGAAGGCTCGCCGGCCGGTCAAGATCGTGCTGTCACGCAGCGAGGACTTTCTGACCGTTACCAAACACGGCGTGAGCATTCACCTGAAGACGGGCGTAAAGCGAGATGGCAGCCTGGTCGCCCGTCAGGCGACCTGCTACTTCAACGCCGGCGCCTATGCCGACATCAGCCCGCGGCTGATCAAGAACGGCGGCTACGGCTCGATCGGCCCCTACCGCATCCCCCACGTGCGGGTCGACTCCTACGCGGTCTACACCAATATCGTGCCGGCCGGCGCCTTCCGCGGCTACGGTGTTTCCCAGGGCGCCTGGGCTTACGAGTCCCAGATGGACATCATCGCCCGCGAGCTCGGCCTCGATCCGCTCGAGCTCCGCCTGAAAAATGCCCTGCGCGATGGCGACCAATTCGCGACCGGCGAGACGGTGCACGACATGCACTACGAGCGGCTGTTGGAAGATGCTGCACAGGCCATCGACTGGAGAGAGCGGGAGAGTGAGAAGGTCCGAGCTGTGCGATCGGCGGGAGTTGAAGCTGCTCGTCACTCGCTCATTCCGTCGCTGCCGCACAAGGCGCGCGGTCGCGCGATCACTTGCGTCATCAAGGGCACCGTCACGCCGTCGACGTCGACGGCGGCCGCCAAGCTGAACGAGGACGGTAGCTTGAGCGTGTTGACGTCGAGTGTCGAGATGGGACAGGGGGCCAAGACAGTGCTCGGCCAGTTGGCGGCTGACGAGGCCGGCCTGCCGCTCGAGCGGGTGCTGGTCTCAGAACCAGATACCGACACCACTCCCTACGACCAGCAGACCAGCTCCAGCCGCACGACCTATTCGATGGGCGTGGCAGTCAAGCTGGCGGTCCAAGACGTCAAGCGACAGTTACTGGAGCTGGCCGGGCAGATGCTCGAAGCCTCAGCGGATGACCTCGAGGCGGGCGATGGCAAGGTGGCGGTACGCGGCGCCCCGGAGCGTGCGTTGAGCTATTCAGACGTGATGCGCCGCTCGCGGCGAGGCAACCTGCTGGGCCAGGGCACCTTTGCCACCACAGGCGGGCTGGATCCGGAAACAGGCCAGGGCATCGGCTCGGCTCACTGGCACCAAGCCGCCGCGGGCTGTGAAGTCGAGGTTGACACGGAGACCGGCAAGGTCGAGATTCTGAAGTTCCGAGCCACCGTGTTTGCGGGCCGGATGGTCAACCCGCGCCAGTGTGAGCTTCAGACCGAAGGCAGCACGCTCTTCGGTCTCGGTCAGGCATTGTTCGAGGAGATGCGCTACGACGGCGGGCAGCTCGTCAACCCGAACCTTTCGGACTACATGATCCCGTCGTTCGAAGATCTGCCGAAGGATCTCAGCCTGAACATCATGGAGGCGGCCGGAGCTGGCGAGATCCACGGGATTGGCGAGACTTCGGTGCCGCCCGTCATGCCGGCCGTGGCCAACGCCGTATACGACGCCATTGGCGTCCGGATTGCCGACCTGCCAATCACCCCAGAGAAGATTCTGCAAGCGCTCAGGTCAACGGAGACGACGTGAAGAAGCTAGTAACCCTGACGGTAAACGGGCTCGAGCAGGAGGTGGTGGTCGCGCCGCACCACACGCTGCTGGACGTGCTCCGCCGCGAGTTCAAACTGTTCAGCGTGCGCGAGGGCTGCGGCATCGGCATGTGCGGCGCCTGCACGGTGCTGCTGGACGGCAAGCCGGTCAGCTCCTGCTTACTGCTAGCTGCCCTGGCCGCGGAGCACGAGATCGTTACCGTCGAGTCGCTGGCCGAGGGCAGCAGGCTGCACCCCATCCAGCAGGCCTTCGTCGACCACACCGCCTTCCAGTGCTCCTATTGCACGCCGGGCTTCATTCTGACGACCAAGGTGCTGCTGGAAGAGAATCCGGCCCCAACGGCCGACGAAGTGAAGGCCTACCTGGCAGGGAATCTCTGCCGCTGCGGCAGCTACGTCAAGATCCTGGACGCGGTGCTAGACGCCGCCCAACGCCTGCAGATCGAGCCGCAGCCATCAAGCGCAGGTTGATGCCTGTGTCAACTGGCGTAGGAGCAGTGGGCGGCCGGCGATCATGACCGTCGTCGGCACCTTCGCCACCATGCTCGACGGTGCGCAGCGCGTCAATAGCAGCGCCATGTTCGCTGGCACGTGGAACTCGTGGTCTGCTCTGGGGGCGACATCCTGCGGAGCCCCTCCGCACATGCCCGCATCGTGCGGCTCGACGTCAGCCGCGCCACCCGCCTGCCAGGTGTTGTCGCGATCCTGACCGGCGCCGACCCGAACGATGCGCCGATCAACTCCCACTATGGTCCGGTCCCGCCCGATTGTCCGCTGGTGGCGATCGACAAGGTACGCTACGCCGGCGAGCCAGTCACGGCCGTGGCCGCGCGACGTCGAGACGGCCCAGGAGGCGCTCGACCTGATCGAGGTCGAGTATGAGGATCTGCCGGCCCTGATCCTGCTGGAGGAGGCGCTGGCACCCAATGCGCCGCCGATCTACGAGCCGCCGACGGCAACAGAAAGGGGCGAGCACCATGCTCGCCCCTTTTTGATCCAGTGCGCTGACTGTGGTTCGTCAGCTCTTCGGCACGCCGAGCTGATCGTTGAGGCCCATGTCGCGGAGCTTGTCGAGGAATTGGAAGGTGTAGGCGTTGGCAACGTCGAGGTTGGCAACGGCGGGGTTCTCGGAGGCGAGGACGTCGCGGGCGAGCTCCCAGCCTTGCTTGGCCCAGCGCATATCGCGTCGGCCGTACTTCTGAAAGAACTGGACCTCCTTGTCGGCCTTGGCCTTGTCGGTCGACTGGGTCCACTTCATGAACGACTCGGACGCCCGCTCCGGCTGGCTCCAGATCATCTGCTGGGCTTCGAAGACCGCCGCAACAACTGCCAGGGCGGTGTTGGGATTTTTCTGAATCCAGTCCTTGCGCATCAGGATGCCGCTGCGGCCGTACTCGAGCGGCGCGTCGGGCAGTCGGACGAGGATGTTGAAGTTCTGCTTCTTCATGTCATCCTCGAGCGAAATGTCGACCGGCGCGGCCCCGACGGTGCCGGCCGCCACGGCCGCGATGCGCGCTGCCTGCGCGCCAACCGGTGTGATCGTTACGTCATTCGACGTCAGGCCAATCGCCTTGAGCGCGAGCAGCACTGAGCCGTGCGAGGTGCCACCAAAGGCGCTGACGGCCACGGCCTTACCCTTGAGGTCGGCGGGAGTCTTGATGTTCGGACCAGACACCAGCGCGTCGGTCAGGATCGTCGAGGTCATCGCGACTGCGTTGACTGGCGTGTCGCCGACCAGCGACGAGATCGCCACGCTGACGCCCTGGCCGCTGACGTCCATCTGACCCGAGATCAGCGCCTGAACTGCCTTCGCGTCGCCCTCGTTGAAGAACAGATCGACGTTGTCGATGCCGTACTTCTTGAACAACCCGGCGTCTTTGGCCAGCGGGAAGGCGATCTGGCTAATCTCCAGGGTCGAGTGGCCGAACTTGATCGAGGTCTGCTCTGGCTTCGGCAGCGTCAGGTTGGCGGCCTTGGCAACGGCGGCTGGAGAAGCGCCCGCGGCGGCCGGCACTGGCGAAGCTGCCGCGGCAGCCGCAGGCGAGGCCGCGGCAGCGGCTGCCGGCGAGGCAGCCGGCGCGGCGGCGGGCGAAGCGGCCGGCGCGGCCGGCGCGGCTGGGGCAGCCGGCGCGGCAGGCTTGGGGGCCTCGGTCGGCTTGGCTGGCGCGGCTTGTTGCTGGCCGCCGCAGGCGCTCAACAGGAGCGCCGCGGCCATTACAAAGCTGGAAACGCTCGGAAGGGCACGCGTTGGAAGCATCCAGGATCTCCTTTTCACCGGTTCCCAGGAATGAGGAACGACTGTGACGATCCCGTGCGCCAGAAGGCCCCTCGGCGCCCAGTCTCCTCAGGCGAGGCAGCGAATCAGGCGAGCACGGCCCCGGGTTTCGCTCGAAGCAGCTTAGTCGGCCCCTACCTCCGTTGCAAGAATTAGCCTTCGCTCCGTTGCGGACGCCAGGCGTCGAAGCGCTGTTCGGCATGGCGCAAAAGCTCCCCGATCAGGACGCCAAAAGCGCCCAGGAGCAGGATCGCAAGCATCAGGCGACCCGTGTTCAGCATCTGCCCGGCCTGGTTGATGACGAATCCCAGCCCCTTGTTCGAGGCGATCAACTCCGCCAGCACAACTCCGACAAGGGCGCGGCCGGCTGCCAGGCGCAGGCCGGTCAGGATGTACGGCACGCTGCCCGGCAGCACGACGCTGCGAAAGATCATCAACTGGCTGGCGCCGAAGCAGCGCGCCACTTCCAGGAAGCGCGTCTCGGTGCTGTGGACACCCATCAGCGTATTGATGGCGACCGAGAACAGCGACGTCAAGAAGACCACGAAGACCTTGGATGGTAAATCGATGCCGAGCACCAGCACGATCAGCGGCACCAGCGCCACGTCCGGCGTGGCGTACAGCGCCGCCAGCCAGGGGTCGACCAGGTAGTTGACCCGCTTGAACCAGCCAGCAACCAGGCCGATCAAGATGCCGACTACCGCCGCGACAAGGTAGCCGAGCGTGAACTCGACCAGTGTTACCCAGATGTCGAGCCAGATCCGGCCCTGGCGGATCTCGAGCTGAGCCGCTTCGACGACCTTGGTCGGCGAGCTCATGAAGCTCAGCTTCACCAGTCCCAGCCGAACGGCCATCTCCCAGATGATCAGGATCACCACGAAGCCGAGCAGTCCCAGCGCGAAGCGCTCGTGCTGGAGGTACCAGCGATGGAACGGCGAGACTTCGGCCAGACGAACGTCGAGTAGTCCGCCCTCGCCCGTGGCTGCGCCGGCCGTCTCACGCGCCATTCGCGACGCTCCTTGCCCTGGGCATCAGTTTCGGTCCGCCACGAGCTGATCGGCCGCCATGGTCTGCTTGACCTGCGACTCGATCATGTTCCAGGTCTCGTCGACGTACTGCAAAAACTGCGGATTACGCTTGACGCGCAGGTCGCGCGGACGCGGGATCTCGATTCGCAGGTCGGCGATGATCCGACCGGGACGCGCGCTCATGACGATCACCCGGTCTGAGAGAAAGATCGCCTCGTCGATCTGATGGGTAATGAACAGCACCGTCTTGTGAGTCTGGTTCCAGATCCGCAGCAGCTCGGCCTGCATGATCTCGCGCGTCTGCGCATCGAGCGCCGCGAAAGGCTCATCCATCAGCAGCAGCTCCGGATCGACGGTCAGCGCGCGAGCCAGGTTGACGCGCTGCTGCATACCGCCCGATAGCTCGTAAGGGAAGTGATTCTCGAAGCCGGCCAGGCCAACCAGCTTGATCAGCGGCATTGCCCGCTCGCGGGCGTCGCGCCCACCTACTCCCTGACACTCGAGCCCATAGGCCACGTTGCGCAGCACCGTGTACCAGGGGAAAAGCGACGAGTCCTGGAAGACGATAGCGCGGTCCCGACCCGGCTCGCTGATCACCCGCCCGTCGAGCTCGAGGCGTCCGGCGGTCGGTCGCAGCAGGCCGTCGACGATCTTGAGGAAGGTGGTCTTGCCGCAGCCGGATGGGCCGACGATGCTGACGAACTCGCCCTCTTCGATGTCGAGGTTGAGGCGATCGATGGCCAGCAGGCGGCTTCCGGTCCGCGGCTGGTAGTACTCCAGACGGATGTCGACGGCCTGCAGCTTGGCCATGCGGTCTTGCAGCCTCCCGAGATTCTGGAGCGACCCCGCCGCTCCCGGGTCCCCGAGGATCGCGATGTTTACATCGAGCCCACGCGTGGCCGCCAGCGCTGGAAGCGGTTCTCAACCTGCCGCAGCAGCTCGACAGCCACGACGCCCATCAGCGTCAGGATGATTACGCCAAAGAAGAGTCGGGCGGTCTGCATCGTCTGACTGGCGACGGCGATCATATAGCCCAGGCCGGCGTTCGCGGCGAAGATCTCGCCCACGATGACGCCAATCAAGGCGCGGCCAACGCCCAGCCGCAGTCCAGCCAGGATAAACGGCACGCTACCCGGTAGGACGACGCTGATGAAAACCCGCCACTGCGAGGCTTTGAAGCTGGCCGCCACGTCAAGCAGCCGCTTGTCAACCGTACGCACGCCGTAGAGCGTGTTCATAATGATCGCGAAGAAGGCGCCCAGGAAGACCACCAGGATCTTCGACTCGATGCCGATGCCGACCCACAAGACGATCAGCGGCAGCAGCGCGACGCGCGGCAACGCGTTGAGAAAGTTCAGCCAGGGATCGAAAAAGAAGTTGATGCGACGGTACCACCCGCCGATGATCCCAAGCGGCACCCCGAGTACCACCGCGAGCAGGTAGCCGAACAGCATCTCGGTACCACTGATCCGTACGTCGTTCCAGAAGCGGGGGTTCTGCACCTCGAGGAAGGCGGCCGCGACGATGCTGCTCGGGTTGCTGAAGAAGAAGGTGTTGACGAATCCGACCGCCGAGCCAATCTCCCAGAAAACGAAGAAGCCTAGGAAGCTGGCGAGACCGAGAATGGTCCTCTCACGCTCCAGATACCAGCGTAGCGGCCACGCGACGCTGGCCACGCGGACGTCCATCAGCCCGGACTGAGTCTCCTGGGCACTTGCCATGGTCTGACGATTCTACGGCAGGCGCGGAACTAGGCTGAAAGTATTGCGGCTCATCGCTCGAGCAGCTCGGCCCGCTCGCCGCGCACCTCGGGGAAGATCAGCGATTTCACGACGACTGGGACGACGTAGTTCGGCTGAATGATCTCGCCGATGTCGATAAAGTCGAACTCCTTCAGGATGATGCCGTCGATGGAGATGATCTCATTGGCGACCCCGAGCTCCTGGCGTAGGATCTCCCCGATCAGCTTGCCGAAGTCGTGCTCGAAGATCAGCACGAGCTGCTGACCGCCGGCAATCGTTTGGGGCAGGCCCTGCTTGATGCCTTCCGCCAGCGCCCGTAGCAGAGCATAGCGGGGCGAGCCATTCCAGCCGATCGCCAGCGCCACCTGATTCTCGCCCTCGACCAGGTCGAAACGACGGAAGGCGTTGCCGATCGCTTCGGCCACCTCCGCGGGATCGACCTCCTCGTGTGCCGGCAGGCGCGGGTAGATGACCTGCAGATTGTGAATCGGCAGCAGCTCCTCGCGTGAGATCGCGATGGTGTCGCCGCTCACCTGGACCGTGAACTGAGAGGCACCCATCACAGTTGCGCGGATCCGCTCGCCCACCCCGTAGAGCGGCCCGGGCAGCCGCCCGGCTTCGATCTGACGGAGCACCGACTCCGACAGTGAGCGGGCCAGATCACCAAAGTTGCGCTGCTCACGCTCGTAGATGTACTCCGAGACGCCGCCAGAGAAGGTAACTACCTGAATCGGATCAGTCACCTTGAGCGGCGGGGTCAGCATCAGGTCCTGCGCCAGCGGCGAAAGTGGCTCGCGACGAATCGTCTGCATCAGGCAGTCGACCAGCGCATCGGCCAGGCGCCGCTCGTCGTCCTCTGACAGGACCTGATCGAGCTGGAGGTCGATGCCGAGGTGGTCAGCCACGCGGTGAGCAGCGTCTTCGATGCGGATCAGTCGTCGCGCCTCGTCCAACGCAACCAGCCGCCCGCCGACGTTGATTGCAGAGCTCTCGATCACTTCACCGTCGTGGACCAACGCCAGCTTGCTGGTACCGCCGCCGATATCGACGTTCAACACCGTCTGGATCGGATCGCGGGAGATGAAGACTGCCCCGGACCCCTGGGCTGCCATAACGGCTTCGAGGTTGTGGCCTGCGGACGCGCAGACGAACTTGCCAGCCTCGTGCGCGAACAGATCCGCGATGGCGCGGGCGTTTCGCCGCTTGACCGCCTCGCCGGTCAGGATGATCGCGCCGCTGTCGATCGAGTCCGGGGTGATGCCGGCCTCGTGGTAGGCCTGGCGGATGAACTCGGACAGCCGATCCGCGTTGATCGAGTAGTCCGCCGTGTAGGGAGTCAGCAGGATCGGCGAGTAGTGCAGGACTTCGCGCTTCACGACCACGAAGCGACTGGAGAGAAACTTCCCTAACCGCTGGAGGACCAGGCGCGAGAACACCAGGTGGGAGGTCGACGAGCCGATGTCGATCCCGACCGTCGTCAGCTTGACCTGATCAGCCTCAGGCGGCTCCTCCTCGACGTCGTGCCCATTCAGCGGCACATCCTCGTCGTACCCGTGGTCGTGAAGAAAGAGCGACATCGTGCTCCCTGTCAGAGGTGAGAACTAAGAAGGCAGGAGCAGCCGACCCGCCGGGCCTGGCGGCGCGGAGAGTCGGCTGCTGCGCCGAGACTACATGTTGACGGCGACGCCGCTCTTGGCGCACTCCTCGAGGTAGAGCTTGCGATAGCGCGGCTCTTCGTCCGAGAAGTCGATCTGGTCGAGACCCTTCTCCTCGCGCTGCACGGCTGTGTTGGCGTGCATCGCAATGAAACGGCAGGGCTCGGTACCGGTGTTGTAGTGCTGGTGCCAGAAGTCGGCCGGCGGGGAAATGACCGTGCCCTCGTGCCAGTCATAGCGCTTGGGCTCCTCGCCCTCGTGCCACATCATCGAGTAGCCGGTCGAGTCCAGCATGTAGATGAATGCGCCGGGGCCATGGCGATGGGCCGCCTTGTAGGTGCCGACAGGAAACTGCGAGACGTGCGCCAGCATCGCGCTACCCGCCATGTGGATGTACATGTTGCGGTTGCCCTTACCGCGCTTTTCGCGCGGGACGAGCTGGATGCGTCGGATGTCGCTGATGAAGTTCGTGTGGAGGATCCCGCCGTAGTACTCAGTGTGGTACGTGCCCGGCTTCGAAAAGAACTCCTGGTCGTCCGGGTCGAAGCGATCCTTGAAGTGGTGGTTGGTGTTGAAGATGAACTCGGGCTCGCGGAACAGCTCAAAGGCGATTGGAGCGCTGGTCAGCGAAAAATACCGAGCCGGCTCGCTGCCGCTGGCGTTGTGGTGCTGGTAGTAGGCATTGAGCGGAATTGCAAAGACGCTGCCGCGCTGCCACTCAAAGGTGTGCTTCTTGCTGCCCTCGACCCAGACCTCCGTTGCGCCGCGACCGTCGGCGATGATCGAGATCTCTTCGTACATGTGGCGAAGTGGCTTGAGGCTGCCGCCCGGCGGGATCTCGCAGACGATGCCGTCGGCAACAAGCTGGTCCGAGAAGCGCAGGTAAGCGCCCTTGCCGCCACGGCGATGCCAGTCGCCAAGCTCGAGCGTTCGGGCATCCTGGACGAACGAGCCCTCGACGATCGGAATCCCCTCCGACTGGATGAAGCGGTAGTAGGGGTTGTACGTGTCCACCATGAACTGGACGTACGGGTGGACCTCGAACTCCTTCATCACCTTCGTTGCCAACGCTCGACTCCTTGGCGAGTAGTGGGAGAGGCGCTCCCCTTGAGGCGATATTGCATGCAAGTGCGCAGCGCTGTCAACCGCGCGAGTGAGCCAGAAGCTGAGCCAGAGTCCCTACTTGAGAATTTCCTTGAGGCGGTTCAGCAGCGCGGGTGGGGTGTTCAAGACACCGCGCACAACGGCTTCTACCTCAGGACCAGTACTCGGACTGGTGTCAAACTTCGCCCTTTCGGCTTCAGACCGGAAGCCTGGGTCCGCATAGGTCTTCGCGAGCGCCTGGCGCAAGGCTGCCACGCGATCCTGCGGAACTCCGGCCGCCATGAAGTAGGGCTTGTTGATGAGCTGCGCTGAATCGACCGCCTTGAGGAGGACCTTCGCATCATCGGTCTTGGCCAGGCTGTCGGCAGTTGCCACGCCCTTCAAGAACGGGTTGTCATACGGCTTCTCCGACACGTAGCCGATCATTCTGGCCGCCGGGCTTGGCCCCGAGAGCGATTCAGAGTCGCCCACCAGGATGGCCGAGACAAAGGTGATGCAAAATCCGTCCACCTCCTTCGACTGCATCGCCAACCGAAACTTAGCCGTGCCGTCGTAGCCGGAGACGAGCTTAAATTTTGTCCCGATCGTCGCGTTCAGCACCAGTGGGACGTCATTGCTGTTGTCGCCCAGGCCGAGGCTGGCCAGGATGACTTCCTTCTGCATAGCGTCCTGCAGGCTCGTCACGCCCGCATCTGACCGCACGAGACAGCCCGTGAAGTCCCTCGCTGTAGCGCCTAGCCATTCGAGCCTGGCAGCATCGTATTCGACTCCGGGCTGGCCGAGTGCCTGGCGGAGAACAAGCGTCGGGCTGATGTTGCCGATGACCGTGCCGTCCTTCGGCTCGGTGTTCGCGACGGTGTTGGCCGCCAGCGCACTGCCTGCGCCCGGCTTGTTCTCGACAATTACCGTCGGGGCGCCGGGCAGATAGTTTGGCAGGTACTTGGCTAGCATGCGCGACGTCAGATCGTAGCCGCCACCGGCCCCAAGTCCGACCACGATTCGAACTGTCTTCCCGCGGTAGAAGGCCGCCACGGCCGCTTCGTCAAAGCCGGATGCGGCGGGAGAAGGCTTGGCTGCTGGACTAGCGACCGCCGCCGCGGCGGGACTCGCCGCTGGCGCTGCTGCCGGCGCCGCGGCAGCGGAGGCGGCTGCGGCAGGCTTCGCCGGCTCGGCCGGCTTGGTCGGCTCCGCAGGCTTCGCTGCCGTTGCCGGTGGGGCAGTTGGTGCAGCCGGCGCGGCCGGAGTGCACGCCACGAGCACCAGTGCCAGCGCACCAAGACTCGCCGGATAGAGCCCGACCCGGTTCCCTGACTGCAAGCATCTGAGCATCATGGCGCCCCTTTCCGCTACTTGTCGCCGGTTTACCTACCCGCCTTGTCGAAGACAGACTTCAAGCAACAGGACGAACGAGCCGACCATCGCCCGGATTCCCGACGACGCGGCCATTGTTCATCACCGTGTTGCCCCGCACGATGGTTCGAACTGGAGCCCCCTCAACTTGCCAGCCTTCATAGATGGTGAAGCCGACCTTGGCCTCCATCTCCGCACCCTTGACAGTCGAGTGCCGGGTGAGATCGACCAGAGTGAAGTCGGCATCCGAGCCGATCTGAATTGCGCCCTTGCGCGGGTAAAGCCCGTACAGCATGGCCGGCCGTTCTGACATCACGTCGACCAGGCGCTCGATCGTCAGGCGCCCCTGGCTAACCTGCGTCATCATCAACAGTGAATCGTGCTCTATGCTCGCGTACCCGGCGTGACTGGCGCCTTGCCCTGAGAAGCCACCCTCGATGTCCTGCCGTGTGAATGCGGCGTGATCGCTCGCAACGACGTCGACGGCCCCTCGCTGGAGCTGCGTCCAGAGGGCGGCTTGATCTTCGGCCGACTTGACACCTGGAATGAGACGAGCCATCGGCCCGATTCGGCGCACGTCGTCACGCGAAAAGAACAGGTAGAGCGGAACTACCTCCATGCTGACAGCCTGTCCCTCGCGGCGCGCCGCCAGGACGAGCTCGATGCCTTCGGCGGTGGTGATGTGGATGACGTGCAGACGCATGCCGGCCTCGCGCGCAAATCGGATCGCTCGCTTCAGCGGCTCGATCTCGACAATCGCCGGGTGAGCAGCTAGATAGGCATCGAGCTCATCCAGTCCCTGAGCCGTCGCCTGCCGGTGCAGAGCGTAGGCGAGCTCGCGATCTTCGGCGTGGACACAGCCCAGCCGACCGGTTGACGCGACCGCGCGAAAGGCAGCCAGCAGGTCGGTCGTCGTTACCGCGTACACCCCGGCCCAGTTCCGTTCGCGGCCGGGGTGCGGCGGGCAGAGAAACGTCTTGAAGGCAACCGCTCCAGCCTCGGCTAGGCGCGGAATGTCTTCGGGATTCGTCCCGGCTGCCCCGTACATCCCGAAATCGACGACAGCCTTAGGCTCGAGAATCGCACGCCGTCGCTCGAACAGCTCGGCGGTGCTCACCGCGACATCAGAGGTCGGCATCTCCAGCACCGTTGTGATGCCGCCCTTCGCGGCCGCCCGCGTGCCAGACGTGAAATCCTCCTTCTCGGTGTAGGCTGGATCGCGAAAGTGAACGTGGCAGTCGATCAGGCCCGGCAGTACCAGGAGAGACGATGCGTCGATCGTCTCTGTCCCGCGGATGTCGTCATGCGTGATCGTCGCGATTCTTCCGCCACGAACGCCAACGTTGGCGTCAAACGAGCCCCGTGGCGAGACGATCCTGCCATTGACGATCGCTAGGTCATACGTCAACGGGACCTCCGGCGCGGCCCAGAGCTGCGCGGTCAAATGATCCTGGGGAGGCGGTTGCCCGAGTATAATCGGCCAAATTTTCCGCTTCAAGACTTCCAGAAGCCGTGCCTTGTCCGCGGGCTGCCGCGGAGTGGCAGTCAGGTTGGCCCTTTCCAGCACATTGGGATCCTAAGCTTAGAATTCCACGTGGACAAGTTGTCGC
>JADMIO011667570.1_pt1 | contig 23766 bp, 19 predicted proteins | sample 8958161 | NCBI WGS metagenome assembly JADMIO01 (sample SAMN16585339, study PRJNA669376) | soil metagenome | isolation source: Crop rotation soil | place: USA: Cullars Rotation, Alabama | collected 2011
GTACTGACCCGACCCAAGAGTCTTTACTTACTCGAGGGGTTCATTTTCTGATGTACCCAACGCGATGCCGAGGGCGCCGCCTACGAGCCCGCCGATGATGATCAGTAAACCATACAAAGTCTGATTGTGTTTCTCGGCGCTCGAGCTAAAGGCTTCGGCGAAAAGCTCGCGCGGCGCGACATCGTGCGGGATCACGAACAATCCGACCGCTACCAAAATGAAGCACACAGCCGCGAGCTTGAGACCAACCGGCGTGCGCACCGGCCTCCCGATCTTTTGCCCAACACCGCTACGCGTGTAGCCGTACGAAAGATAAACCGCCAACCCGAGCATCAGCCAGCCAACAAACCGCCAGTACGAACCTTCCGGCAGAAAATAGATCAGCAGCGCGCATGAGACTGCGCCCAAACCCGGCAGCAGGTACGGCCCAAGCGGAACCTTGAACGGCCGCGGCCGATTCGGATCCTTATGACGCAAAACCATCACACCCACACAGACGAGAATGAACGCGAAGAGAGTGCCGATGTTCGTCAAGCTCACCATTTCGTCGACCGTTGCAAACGCTGCGATACCACCAACAGCAACGCCGGTCAGAATCGTCGTAACGTGTGGCGTCTTGAATCGCGGGTGCACGCTCGCAAAAACTGACGGCAGCAATCCGTCGCGCGCCATCGAAAAGAATATGCGCGGCTGTCCGAGCTGAAACACGAGCAATACAGCCGTATGCGCGATCACCGATCCAAAAGCGATGACCGTGTTCTGCCACAAAGCCTGTGGCGCTACACTCTCGAGTGCCATCGTCAACGACTCGCCACGTTGCGCAGCAGTCCAGCCTCGCACTGTTTCCCATGGCACCATGCCGGTAAACACTCCCGCCACGAGTATGTAAAGAATGGTGCAAATGATGAGCGAAGCGATGATGCCAACAGGCAGATCTCGAGAGGGATTCTTAGTTTCCTCAGCAACTGTACTGACCGCATCGAAGCCGATGTAAGCAAAGAAAACTACCGCGGCGCCAGTTAACGTCCCCATCCATCCCTGCGGCTGGAAAGGCTGCCAATTCTCCTTCATGGTCGCCGGCGAAACGTAGTAAAGAGCCAGCCCGATGAAGAACAACAACACGAGGATCTTGATCAGCACCATGACCGCGTTGAAGTTTGACGACTCTTTGATCCCCCACACGAGCACGATCGTGATCAACGCCACGATGCCGAACGCGAGGATGTTGAAAACTATCGGTACGCCGAAGATGTGCGGCGCAGCGGCGAGTGTTTCTTCAGTCGCGGTGCGATAGTTTGACGTCAGCCAGTCAGGAACATGAATGCCGAGATTCCGCAGCAATCGATTGAAAAACTCCGCCCAGCTAATCGCGACCGCCACGTTGCCGATCGCGTACTCGATGATCAAGTCCCAACCGATAATCCACGCGACGAGCTCGCCCAACGTCGCGTAGGAGTAGGTGTAGGCCGAACCTGAAATCGGAACCATCGACGCGAGTTCGGCGTAACAGAGCGCAGTAAACCCACAAACAATCGCCGTGATGACAAACGACAGCATCAACGAAGGGCCAGCGCCGGCGCGCTCGGCGGTGCCCGAGGCGGCGGTGCCGACAGTCGCGAAGATTCCGGCGCCGATAATTGCTCCAATCCCGATGAGCGTAACGCTGAATGCTGTGAGCGTGCGCTTTAGCCCAAACTGTGGGCCGCCAACGCTGGCCAGAATCTCGTCAAGGTTCTTGGTACGAAAAATTCCTCGAAGCAAGGTGTCGCCTCCGGGAGTGGATTCAGATATCAGTTAACTTGCTGTAGGAAAAGCTTGCGGAGTTTGGCATGGAAGTCGATGTCTTGTAAATGCTTACATTGGAATATAAAAACGGTTTGGAGTCTTCTGTTGCAAAAAAATATTTCTCGCGCAAAGGCGCAAAGGCGCAAAGAAAACCCTTGGAAACGCGGTAACGCTTTGCGCCTTTGCGCCTTTGCGCGAGAAATTTTCTGATGGTAGGTTTGCGTCGTGTTTCCCTTCCAAAACATTCTTTTTCCCACTGACTTCACAGCGAACGCACATGCGGCGCTGAAGTATGCCGCTGCGTTTGCGCGGCACAGCGGCGGTCGTGTTTTTTTGTTCAGCGTTCAGGGGCACGGTCAGGAATTGCTCAGCGATCCGCTGTTGGGTGGTGTCGATAAAGAGCTGATCCTCATTGAAGGCGAATCGGCGAATGAGATCGCACAGGGCGCGATCGATCACGAAATCGATTTGATAACGGTGGTGATGCGTGATCGCAATCGCTTGTCGCGGGCGTTTGGCAGCTCGATTGCGGAGGATATTGTGGCTGAGTCGCCTTGCGCTGTTTTGGCGGTGCGGCCACCGCAGCGAGAGTTCATCGAAGATCGCGAGATTCGCTTGAAACGTGTTTTACTGGCGACAAACTTTCGCCCCTCTTCAGCGGCTGCGACTCAACTCGCTACACAGATTGCTAACCAGATGGGCGCGGAACTTCATGCGGTGTACGTGATCGGTGATTACTTCGAACAGATCTCAGTGATGTTTCCGGAAGGCGGGCTCGCGGCGCTGACACGGCTGCGCAGTTACGTGCAGGAACGCATGGGACACCTATCGCGCGGGGGAGGCGGGGCGGTGACGCACATCGCCGAAGGCAAACCCTACCAGGAGATCGTGAAGCTCGCCGCCACGCTCGACGCAGATCTGATCGTGATCGGGACGGCGGTTCACGGATCGTTGTTTGGAAGTAGTCAGGTGTTGGGATCTGAGATCGAACGAGTGATCAGAAACGCGCCGTGTCCGGTGCTTTGCGTTCCGGCGGCACGCGTGGTCACGCCTTTGCCCGCGCTGGTGACGCAGGTCGTGCCCCAAATGTAATACTACCTATTGTTTCTTATCGATTGGTCTTCCCTGCTGCTGCCACAAATTGAAACCACCGAGCAACGCTGCCGCGTTTTCGATACCTTTTGATTTGAGTGTGACCACCGCACCGGCGGACGTATGTTCGTCTTTTCAAGAACAGTAAGTCACGATCATCTTGTCGCGCGGAAGTTCGTTTAAGTGGTTCGCGATCTCGCCCGCGGGGATGAGCCGCGCGCCGGGAATATGACCACTATCGTACGATGCCTGGTTTCTGACATCGACTATGTACGCTTCGCCCTTCTTAACCAGCGCGTCGAATTCATCGATCGTGATGCGGCGAGCGCCGTCCGCGTGAGTTACCTGAGTCGCAGCCGGTTTCTGGCTGGTCGCAATGGTGTCGGTGCTGTTGCACGAAATCAGAACCAGAGCCGTCGCCAGTACCAGGAATGAAAAAACAAATTTAAGACGCATAGTTGACCTCCAAAACCGTCCTAATGTGTTACGACAGTTGAGATTTGTCAATGTGGTATAGTCTCGCTTCCCAATCGGAGCCTTTATGACGGAACAGCCGCCCCGGATTCAGTGGGCCAAGGTAATCGACCACACACGCTGTATCGGCTGCCATGCCTGCACCACCGCGTGCAAGTCTGAGAACATTGTCCCGCTTTCCGTCACGCGCACTTACGTCAAACACGTCGACGTCGGCGTCTTTCCGCAAGCCCGCCGGGCGCACCAGGTGACGCGCTGTAACCAGTGCGCTCACGCGCCGTGCGTTACCGCCTGTCCGACCACCGCGATGTTCAAGCGCGCGGACGGGATTGTCGATTTTGATAAATCGATCTGCATCGGTTGTAAGGCGTGCATGGCTGCTTGCCCCTACGACGCGATCTTTATCAACCCGGAAGACCACTCCGCTGAGAAATGTAACTTCTGCGCGCACCGCATTGACATGCAGCTCGAACCTGCGTGCGTGGTTGTTTGTCCGACGCAGGCGATCCTGGTCGGCGACATGAACGACGCTGACTCATACGTCGCGCAGATCATCAACCGCGACACGGTAGCGGTGCGGCGTCCGGAAAAAGAGACGCTGCCAAAACTCTTCTACAAAGGTGCGCACCAGGCCACGCTCGATCCGCTAGCGGCGAGACGTCCTGAAGGCGGTCTCTTCATGTGGAGTGAGCAGCAGGAAGGTTCTGAGTACGTCACTTCCGGTAATCCAAACTTCAACAACTCGTCGGCCGCGGCGCTGCTCTCGTACGACGTTGCGCACTCAATTCCGTGGGACTGGCGCGTCAGTCTTTATACGTGGACCAAGGGAATCGCTTCAGGGGTCTACCTCGTTGCGTGTTTGCTTGTGCTGCTTCGAGCGGTCAGTGTTAATAGCCCGATCTGGTTGTGGGCCACGCCGGTTCTTTCCGGAGGCTTTCTTGCGATCACTGGCGGGCTGCTGATTTGGGATCTCGAACACCCGGAACGTTTCCATCTCATCTTCACGCGACCGCAATGGCGCAGTTGGCTGGTGAAAGGGGCTTTCATCATTGCCGGTTATACGCTCGTGCTTGCGTTGCACTTCATTGCGAGCTGGGCTGGATCGACATCGGTTCAAACCTCGTTGATGATCGCGGGAATTCCTTTGTCAGTCTTAACCGCCGTCTACACTGCATATCTTTTCGCACAGGCAAAAGCGCGCGACATGTGGCAAAACCCATTGCTGCCACCGCACCTGCTGGTGCAGGCGTTGCTGCTGGGCGCGGCGGTTTTGTTGCTGGTGCTGGTGACACTCGGAGGCGCGATGATCTGGCTGCTGTGGTTCCTGGCCATCTCGAGCTTCATTCACCTGTTGATGATCTGGGGTGAAGTCTCATTGACTCATCCGACGGCCCACGCGCGTCTCGCGATCTGGGAGATGGTGAATGGGCGTTACAAAAACGATTTCTGGACCGGCATCATCCTATCGCTGCTCGGTGGTTTATTTCCCCTGCTCGCAGCATTCGGCGTCTTAGACGTCTCTTTCGGAGCAGCCGCCGCTCCCCTGGCATTGATCGGAATGATGCTCTTCGAACATGCATACGTCCAGGCCGGCCAGTCCGTGCCACTTGCTTGAAATGACCGCAAAAAGGCACAAAAGGTACAAAATAAGACGACGAGCGCAAGGAGAAATCGTTTTGTGCTTTATGCGCTTTTTTGTGGCTGAATTATGAAACCAAAAGAAACCTTCTACCCGGGGCCGAGTCGGAATCATCTTGCGGCGTTTCCGCCGAAGGAGAGGTGGGATGATTGGACCGAGCTTGATTCGCGGGCATGGCCGCAACGGAAGGAGCGGCATTACTCGCTCGTTCCGACTACTTGTTTTAACTGCGAATCAGCCTGCGGATTGCTCGCGTATATCGACAAGGTCACGGGCGAGGTACAGAAGTTTGAAGGTAATCCCGAACATCCAGGATCGCGCGGGCGCAATTGCGCCAAGGGTCCGGCGACGCTCAACCAGGTAACCGATCCTGATCGCATTCTCTTCCCACTCAAACGCGCCGGAAGACGCGGCGAAGGCAAGTGGGAACGGACCACGTGGGATGAAGCACTCGACACCGTGGCCACGCGCATTCGCAACGCCATTGTCGAAAATCGGCGTCACGAGATCATGTATCACGTCGGCCGTCCCGGTGAGGATGGCTTTACCGAACGCATCCTCGCAGCCTGGGGAATCGATGGACACAACTCACACACCAATATCTGCTCTTCAGGCAGTCGCGAAGGTTATCAACTCTGGATGGGTCTCGATCGACCCAGCCCGGATCATGCAAACGCAAAAGTCATCCTGCTGATCAGCGCGCACCTCGAGTCGGGCCACTACTTCAACCCCCACGCGCAACGCGTGATCGACGGCAAGGCAAACGGCGCGAAACTGATCGTGTTTGACACGCGTTTGTCGAACACAGCCACGCACGCCGATTATTGGGTTTCGCCATATCCCGGATCTGAAGCGGCGATCCTGCTCGCCATCGCGAATTACCTGATCCAGAACGATCTCTACAATCGCGAGTTTGTCGAACGTTGGTGGAACTGGAGGGAGTTTCCGGGGAACGCGGATTTTGCGGATTTTGAAGAGCGATTAAAGCGGATCTATCAAGGCTACACTTTTGAGTTTGCGGCGGAAGAGTCGGGTGTTGACGCAAAAACGATTGAAGAGATTGCGAAGGTGGTGGCAACGGCGGGGACGCGTTTTTCGTCGCACAATTGGAGGAGCGTGGCGTCGGGAGTCAGCGGCGGATGGGCCGTGGCGCGCTGTCTCTTCATGTTGAATGCGTTGCTCGGCGCGGTTGCAACTGAAGGTGGTGTGTATCCGAACGCGTGGAACAAGTTTGTTCCCAGACCGATCTACACGCCGCCACACCCGAAGATGTGGAACGAGACAACGTGGCCGCGCGAGTATCCGCTATCGATGAACGAAATGTCGTTTCTGCTGCCGCACTTCTTGAAAGACGGCCGCGCCAAACTCGACGTTTACTTCACGCGCGTTTACAACCCCGTATGGACCAACCCAGATGGTTTCTCGTGGATCGAGATGTTGACCGATCCGGATCTCGTCGGTTGTTACGTAGCACTCACGCCTACGTGGAACGAAACTTCATACTACGCTGATTACGTTTTGCCGATGGGCGTCGGCTCCGAGCGGCACGATCTTCACTCTTACGAAACGCATGATTCGCAGTGGCTTGGTTTTCGACAGCCGGTGATGAAAGCCCTTCGCCAGCGCGCCGGCGAGACTGTTGACGACACGCGCGACGTAAATCCGGGCGAGGTGTGGGAAGAAAACGAATTCTGGCTGGAACTGACGTGGCGCATAGATCCTGACGGCAGTCTTGGCATTCGACAATACGCCGAGTCAAAAAAGAACCCGGGAACACGATTGGGCATAGATGAGTATTACGAATGGATCTTTGATAACTCAGTTCCCGGTCTGCCGGAACGAGCCGCCGCCGAGAATTTGACCCCGCTCGAATTCATGCGTCGCTACGGCGCGTTTGAAGTGAAGGACAAGATCGGAAGAATCTACGAAGAGATCGTGCCCGCGGAAGAGTTGGACGACCTGCGCGAGGACGCGATCGGTCGAGTCTTTACGCGCGCGCCAAAACCGGCCGGGCCAAACATCGTTCCGCTACCGCTACCCGACGGCGATGAAGATGGGCGTCGCTTAGTTGGTGTCAACATTGGCGGCAGCATAAGACGCGGATTCCCGACACCGAGTGGACGGCTCGAGTTTTACTCGTCGACGTTGAGCAGTTGGGGCTGGCCTGAGTTCGCGATACCAACCTACTTCAAGAGTCACGTTCACAAAGATAATCTCGAGGAAGACCAGACGATTCTGATCTCGACTTTCCGGCTGGCGGTTCAGATTCATACGCGCAGCGCAAACTCAAAGTGGCTCGACGAGATCGCGCACACCAACCCGCTCTGGATACACCCGTCGCACGCGGCAAAGCTCGGCGTGCGCACCGGCGATCTGGCGCGCGTTGAAACTGAGATCGGCTACTACGTGGTGCCCGCATGGGTGACGGAAGGAATTCGGCCGGGCATCGTGGCGTGCAGTCATCACATGGGCCGCTGGAAACTGACTGACGAAGGTCAGCGACAGTTGATGGCGACGGTAAAGTTGGACCAACAGGGCACGCAGTGGAGTCTGAAACGTGAAAAAGGGATCGCGCCGTACGCGTCGGACGATCCGGACACGCTGCGCATCTGGTGGAAAGACGCCGGCGTTCACCAGAACATGACGTTTCCGGTGCATCCGGATCCGATTTCCGGGATGCACTGCTGGCACCAGGCGGTGCGCGTGCGCGCTGCCGAGCCGGGCGATCGTCCGGGTGATATTTTTGTCGACACGCAAAAGTCGCGTGAGGTCTATAAGAAGTGGCTGGCAATGACGCGATCGGCCGATCAGTATTCGCCGGATGGCACCCGCCGGCCTTACTGGATGCTTCGTCCGTTGAAACCAGCGCGCGAGTTTTATAAATTGGCGGCATATAACTATGTACTTTAAACAGTTCTATCTCGGTTGCCTGGCGCATGCCTCTTACCTGATTGGTTCTGAGGGTGAGGCGGCAGTGGTTGATCCACAGCGCGATGTTGATGAGTATCTGAATGAGGCCAGCGCGCAGGGTTTGGAGATCAAGTACGTGATCGAAACGCACCTGCACGCCGACTTCGTCAGCGGGCACCAGGAGATCGCCGCGCGCACGGGCGCGCAGATCATCTTTGGGGAAAAGGCGGGCGCCGAGTTTGATCATCGAGCCGTGCACGATGGCGAAGAGATCAAAATGGGCAACGTGCTGCTGCGCTTCATGGAAACGCCCGGCCACACGCCCGAAGGAATTTGCGTCCTCGTAACCGACACCAAAGCACCAGACGAGCCTACGAAACTCTTGACCGGCGACACGCTTTTCATCGGCGACGTCGGCCGTCCCGATCTCGCCGGCGGCAAAGGTTACACGCCGCAGATGATGGCGGAAATGATGTACGACAGCCTGCATGGAAAACTTCTGAAACTCCCGGACGAAACAGAGGTTTACCCGGCACACGGCGCCGGTTCGATGTGTGGACGCAACATGTCGAAGGAAACATCATCGACAATCGGCGAACAACGTAAATTCAATTACGCGCTCAAGCCGATGAGCAAAGATGAGTTCGTGCAGATGATGACCGCCGATCTCGCCGAAGCTCCGAGCTACTTCCCGCGCGACGCTGAGATCAATCGCTCCGGCGCGCGCGAACTTTCCGAGCTGCAACCGCCGCAGCCATTAACACCGCAACAGGTGCGTGATCTACGTGACCACGTGCTGCTCGACGTGCGCAGCGCGGCAGATTTCGGCGCCGCACACGTACCTGGTTCAATTAACATCGGCCTCGGCGGACAGTTTGCGATGTGGGCCGGCAGTCTGATTCCGTTGCATGCTCCGATAGTCATGATCGCCGACACTGGCGCGCAAGTTGACGAGTCGGTAGTGAGACTCGCGCGTGTCGGCATCGAGAACGTCAAAGGCTATCTCGACGGCGGCGTACAGAGCTGGCTCGACGCAGGATTTCCGATCGAAGCGATCGAGCAGGTGAGTGTCACGCAGTTGAAAGAACAGATGGCGAATGACGATTTCCAAATCGTGGACGTGCGACGCCCGGCAGAGTACGTTAGCGGCCATGTGCCGCGCGCGGTCAACGCCCCGCTCGCGAGTCTCGATAAAAATCCATTGCCCCTGAAGAAAGATAAACTCACTGCGGTGATTTGTGCCGGAGGATATCGATCGAGCGCTGCTGCAAGCTTGTTACAGCAGCAGGGCTTTTCGAATCTGCTCAACGTCTCCGGCGGCACAGGCGCGTGGATAAACGCAGGTTACCCCGTAGAAGCCCCTTGATCGGCATTTAAGTCAGATTAATCAACATTCAGGCTAACAGTTATCGATCCGCTTACTTTTAAAATCCTGATCGCAATCGGCATCGTTGTAGTCGCCACCATCCACGGATACGGCGCGGCGTGGCTGGCAATCTGGATGCTGTTCCACCCGTATAAACCGGTTAAGTTTTTCGGTCTAACCGTCTGGCCGCAAGGGATGATTCCCCGCCATCGCGACAAACTGGCCCAATCGATCGGCAACGCTGTCGGCAACGAGCTCGTGTCGCAACAAACCGTGTTCGACGCGTTGTTTGAAACCAGTTTCTTTCAAAACAAGGTGGAAGACTTCGTCAGCTCTTATACAAACGAGCTGCTCTCGCGTGTGTACCCATCGTTCATCGACGCTTTGCCGTCGCAGGCACGCGCGCCGATTCTCGACACCATCTCCGCGCTTCAGTACCGGCTCGCTGAATACATCGCCGACATGCTGAAGAGCGAGGAAACGAGTGAAGCGATTGAAAACTTTGTCGATAAGCAGATCGATGAACTACTCGAGCGTCGCGTCGGCGACATGGTTACAGACAAATCGATCGATCGCGTGCTCAACTTCGTCGAGCAACATTTGCAACGACTCACCGCGACCGACGGGTTCGAAACGAAAGTCCACGAGTTTGTGTCCGGTCGCTTGGATGAACTGGCCCGCAGCAATGCTACCTTGGCGGAAACATTCACGCCCGAAACGATTGCCTTCATCAAGGACCGCATCGATCAACAAGTGCCGCCTATCGTCCATCACCTCGCCGACATCGCGACGAGCCAGACCACGCGCAAGCAGATTGGTGGGTTGATCAAAAAGGAAGTGGATGAGTACTACGAACAACTCTCGCTCTTCAAAAAGATCTTCATCTCGCGCGAACGCATTCACCGTGAAGTCGACGAGCTCGTGAACAAGACGCTGCCGAAACGTGTTGAAGAGTATTTGCGTGGTCCGGCGTTTGAACAGGAAGCCGAAGCGTTTTTGAACGCGACGATCGATAACGTCATGGCGCGTTCACTTGACGAGCTGATCGGGCAATTCGATGCGATCCGGTTCGAAGATCTCAAGTCGCAGATAAGCAATCGACTGATCGAGATTCTTCGCAGTGAAGCATTGTCGACTTCGCTTTCGATCCAGGTGACTGACGCGATCGACCGGCTGCGCCCGCAAACACTCGGCGCAGTGATGCAACAGCTCGATTCCAACTCCGCCGCACAAATAAAGAGCCTTCTGAGCCGAAGCCTGCTCAGCTTACTGTCGCGCGAAGATACTGCACGGACTATCAACGCGATCATGAGCGCACAGATCGAGCGGCTGTTAATCGCTCCGATCGGAAGGTTGGGCGATCACGTTTCTCAAAGCGCGATGGAGCGTGCGAGTTCGGCTTTGGTCGAGCGCATTACACTCGCGGCGCGCGAACGCCTGCCTGTGGCGATCGCGGAGTTTGACGTTGGCGGGCTGGTGCGCAAGAAGGTGTCAGACTATCCTTTGGCCAAGCTCGAGGAACTGGTGTTGTCAGTAGCCCAGCACCACCTAAAAACAATTGAACTTTTCGGCGCGATAATCGGTTTCTTTATAGGGGTGGGTCAGGCAATCTATTTCTGGTTCACCTACCACAGATGAGGAGGAACTATCGATGCGAAAACTAGCGCTATTGTTTTTGTTGCTGCCGCTTTTGGCTGCTGGTTGTCATCACGGCATGCGCGCTCAGGTTAAAGGCTCCGGCAAGCGCATCGTGCAGAAGCGTCAGCTCTCGCCGTTCACTGCAATCTCCACGGAAGGCGCGTTTGAGATTGAAGTCACTTGTCAAAAGGATCCGAGTCTGGAAGTTGAAGCCGATGACAACGTGCTGGAGTTTATTACTGCTGAGGTGCACGGCAACGAGTTGCGGCTGAGCAGTAGCAAGAGTATTTCGAGCAGTGAGCCGGTGCGGTTCAAGATCACTGTTCCTAATCTCGAAGGGCTCTCGGTCTCGGGCGCCGGCCAAATCAACATCAAGGACATGAAGAACGATAAGTTCGAGATCGACTCGAACGGCGCGCCAAACATCATCGTCTCCGGCACCACTAACACCGTCGACATCGACAGCAACGGCGCCGGTACGATCGATACTCATAACCTGCGCGCCGCGCGAGCGGTGGTCGACAGCAAAGGCGTCTCGCACATCGATCTCGACGTCAAAGAGCAACTGGATGTGACCGTCTCAGGTCCGTCCTCAGTCACTTATCAGGGCGACCCGGTCGTAAACAAAAAAGTCAACGGCCCAGGCAAAGTCGAGAAGCGCGCCAGCGAAGGCGCATGATAAAAAATTCAGAGTTCAAGCTTCAGCTTGTGCCTAAAGAGCAACCTAAAGGTTGAGCTCTGAACTTGAGCTTTGAACACGCTGTTTTAAATTTTGAGCTTTTTGTGCCTTATTGTGGCTATTCTTCTTCCTTCTTGCGGCTCTTTTCTGTTGACATTACACTCGCGACTGAATAACTATTTGCCATCACCGAAAGGAGCTCAGTTCCCTAATGACCTACGTAGTTGTTGAATTATGCGTCGATTGCAAGTACACCGACTGCGCAGCCGTTTGTCCCGTTGAAGCTTTTCACGAATTACCGGATCGTCTTTACATCAACGCCGATACTTGCATCGATTGCGATGCGTGCGTTCCTGAATGTCCCGTCGAAGCAATTTTTGCCGATACTAATGTGCCTGAAAACTACGCTCATTGGACGCAGATCAACATCGACGAAGCTCCCAACTATCCGATTATCAGTCAGAAAATTCCTGCCCTGCACGGACCGACTTGTACCGGCCCAGAGGAATGAAGCTTTTACTCGTTCTCATTCTCGTATTTGCCGCCCCGGCATTCGCTCAATCGGGCAGACGTGCGCAACCGGTCGCCACTCCCACACCAACACCGACGCCGGAGGAAAAACCTTCTCCGGCTTCGTCGTTGCCGCCGCGTTCACAAGTGACCGCCGAGAGAGACCAGGACTATCGCTGCACCAGCGACGGGACGCTCGCACACCTGCTGGACCCGCCGGAAGTAGCAGGTTTCTCACCGAAGGAAGTCGATGTTAAAGCAGAGATCACGGCGAAGCCTGATCCGGACTACACGCGTGAAGCGCGGCGAGTGGGCGTACAGGGAGTGGTAACACTGAAAGTTCTACTGCTGGGCGACGGCAAGCTCGATCGCGTCAGAGTAGTGCGACGACTTCCTTACGGACTCACCGAGAACGCCATTCGCGCCGCCTGCGAGATCAAATTCAAGCCTGCGACCAAAGCGGGTAAAGCAGTGTCTCAGTGGGTCACGCTTCAATACGCTTTCCGGCTCGCAAACTCATCGATCTTCGGCCCGTAACTCACATGTTCTAACCTTTAGGAGGCTCCCATGGACTACAACAACTACGACAACGTTAAGCACGCAGAACTCACCCAAAGTTACAAATCAGGCGCGAACTGGTTTTACTGGATTGCTGGTCTCACGATAGTTACTTCCGTTATTGCCTTTGGTGGTGGTGGCCTTCGCTTTCTGATCAGCCTCGGCATCACCCAGATCATCGACGGCGTCGCTGAGGCGATTTCGGCTGACGGCGGTGGCGTTGCCAAGGTTGTTGCTTTGGTTTTAAGCCTCCTGATAAGCGGGATCTTTATCATCTTCGGCTGGCTCGCCAACCAGAAAACGCTTGGGGCTTACATTGCCGGGATGGTGTTGTTTGGACTTGATGGTCTACTGTCGCTGGTATTTCAAGACTGGATTGGCGTCGTGGCGCACGGTGTTGTTCTCTTCTTCCTGTTTCGTGGTTTTCTAGCAGGTCGCGAGCTCGTGAGCCTGGAAAAGGCGATGGCCGAAAGCGCGGCTCAAGCCCCGGCCGCTCTGTAGTTGACTGCACCAGAAAATTCTTGACTTAGCATGGTTACCCAATTACTTTGGGTGTACTTGCTACTTCCTCACTTGCCCTGACCTCAACACTAAAAGTCGAAACGGTTCAGGGTCGAACTATGGGTAGCTCCCCGGCAATCCGTCTCTATTTCATTCTTCTCTTCGTGTTTAGCGGCATTGCGCTGCTCGCGCCGGCCAGGGCACGCCTCGCAAGCGCGCCGGTTTTGTTAAGTAAGTCAAATTCCACGCGCGCGATCGCTGTTGAATCAACGACGCGACTGGCAGAGCCATTCCCGGTCACGGCGCCTGTGCAATTCGGCGCGGACGAACGCACGCGCGTGATGCTGTTCGCCAGTAATCTCAATCTCCTTCCGGGCGAGACCGCAGCAAGTGTCACGGCCAGTGCTGAGGACGTCAATCACACTCAATATCCACTCACAGTCGAATACGTCGGCAGTGTTCCCAATCTCTCTGGCATAACGTCAGTGATCGTGCGTTTGCACGACAACCTCGGCGACGTTGGCGACGTGCTGGTGGGAATCACATTACGCGGCATGACGAGCAATCGCGTGCGCATCGGCGTTGGTCACGTCGGCGGTGGCCCACCGGACGACGGGCCTGTCGTTCAGCCGACTCCCGAGCTCGGCGCCGGGGCGAGTCTTCACGGCAAACAACTCTTTCCATTCGACAACGCCTGGAACCAGGACATCTCAAACAGTCCTGTCGATCCGAACTCTGACAACCTGATCGCCGGCATGGGCCTGAACACGAGCCTGCATCCTGACTTCGGCACTGTTTGGAACGGTGCGCCGAACGGCATTCCTTACATCGTTGTCGCGGGCAATCAATCGCCGGTGCCGATCAGCTTCACCGCCTTCGGTTCGCAAAGCGATCCCGGCCCGTATCCGGTTCCCTCCAACGCTCCGATCGAAGGCGGCCCAAACGGCAACGGCGATCGTCACGTGCTGGTAATCGATCGCGACAACTGGAAGCTCTACGAGATGTATCGCGCGTTTCCCATCAACAACGGCGCTAGCTGGAACTGTGACTCCGGCGCGATCTTCGATCTGAACTCAAACACGTTGCGTCCCGCAGGCTGGACTTCCGCGGACGCGGCAGGCTTGCCGATCTTCCCGGGACTCGTGCGCTACGATGAGGTGTTTGAGCAACAGGAGATCAAGCATGCCATTCGCTTCACGGCGCAGATCACGCGCCGCGCTTACGTCTATCCGGCGCGTCACTGGGCCAGCACAAACACGAGCGTCGATCGGCCGCCGATGGGAATGCGCGTGCGACTAAAGGCGTCAGTCGATATCTCAGGCTACTCCCCCAGGATGCAGGTAATCCTGCGCGCACTGAAGAAGTACGGCATGATCCTGGCCGACAATGGATCGAACTGGTTCATTAGCGGCGCGCCCGATCCGCGTTGGAACGACGATGATCTGAATACACTCAAGTTGATCAAGGGTTCGAATTTCGAAGTTGTGAAAATGGAGAACATCGTCACGCCGTAATCTGCGTACTTCTGCGTAAATCCGCGTCTAACAATCCTTCCGTATATAGATCGAGTTCTACAAATCAGTTCTAACGAGGAAGGTATTACCGTGAAAAGAGTATTCGTCATGGTGCTGCTGGCCGTGGCATCAATCACCGTTGCGAGCCAACAAGCTCGCGCTCAAATGAATATGGACGACAATCCGATGGTTGGCGGCGCCGCGATGTTTAAATCGAAAGACATCGTCGACAATGCTGTTAACTCCGCGGACCACACCACACTCGTCGCCGCCGTGAAAGCCGCGGGACTGGTGGAAACGTTGAAAGGCAAAGGCCCGTTCACCGTGTTTGCGCCGGTAAACGCCGCGTTCGATAAGCTGCCCGCGGGCACTGTCGACACGCTGCTGAAACCTGAGAACAAGGGGATGCTCACAAACATCCTGACCTATCACGTGCTCGCCGGAAGATTCGACTCGAACGCGCTCGCGAAGAAGATCAAGGCGGGTCATGGCAAGGCGTGGTTGAAAGCAGTCAACGGCGGCACGTTGACGGCGTGGATGGATGGAAACTCGATCGTGTTAACGGATGAAAAGGGTGGGCAGTCGAGGGTGACGATAGCGAATGTGTATCAATCGAATGGTGTGATACACGTGATTGATTCAGTGCTGTTACCAAAGTAAACCGCAGATGAACGCGGATAAACGCAGATCAGCGTTTATCCGCGTCAATCAGCGGCTTATTTCTGCTGTTGGCCTTCGGTTGCGACGTTCTTCCGTGTTCCATTCAATTGCTTCATCAACTCTTCAACCGCAGCCTCGAGTTGACGATCGCGTCCGGCGAGCGTGTCTTCCGGTTTGTTATCGACGAGCATGTCAGGCTGGACGCCGTAGTTCTCCATGTTCGTGTGTTTTGAATCGGCGAGAAACACACCAACACCAGGCGTGCGCACAGTCGATCCGTCGATCAAGCTGTAACTGCCCGTGCCGATAACCGCTCCCATTGTGGGCGTGCCCACGACTTTGCCGAGCCCGAGCGCGCGGAACCCTGCCGGAAACATTTCAGCGTTTGAAGCCGAGCGCCAGTTCTGCAGAACGATCTTCGGCCCAAAGAATCCGGCAAACGGACGGCCCGTTGCTTCAGTGCCGCGCGGCTGCCAGACCTGATACTGCCGTTGGACCAGGATCGCAAGCAATTCCTGTTCGATGTTGCCACCGCCGTTCCAACGTTGATCGATGACCATCGCTTCCTTGTTGCGATACTCGCGCAACTCCTTTTCAAACTTGCGCAGCGACGGCGCGTTCATCGCCTGGATGTGCAGGTAGCCGATGCGCCCGCCCGACAGTTCGTCAACTTTCTTGCGGCGCTCCTTCACCCAACGCTCGTAACGCAACTGGCTGTAGGCACCGGGTGAAATTGCTTCGATGCGCGTGTTCCATGCGCCATCTTCCGCGGGCTTGGAGTTGAAGGTCACGTTGACTTTGCGATTGAGTCGCTCGTTGAGAAGTTGCCAGTACTCGTCACCGGCTTTCACCGGCTTGCCGTCGATCGCGAGCAGGTAGTCGCCAACTTTCACGCGCACCCAGTCTTTGTCGGCTGGTCCATCTTCGTAGATGTGCGCCACGCGATAACGACCGGCAGCCGTATCGGGCTCGAGCTCGATTCCGAGGTGCGACGTGGAAACACCGCCACCGCCTGGTCCACGCGGCGGCGGTGCCGCGCCGGTGTGTGAAGCGTTCAACTCGCCAATCATCTCGTTGATGATGTTGAGCAACTCCTGGCGGTCGCCGACGAAGTCGACGAGGGGACGATACTTCGCGCGCATCGCGTCCCAATCCATGCCGTGCATCTTTGGATCGTAGAAGCGATACTTCATCGTGCGCCAACCATCGTCGAACATCTCGGCCCACTCCGACGGATGCTCGACGCGCACACGCACATTGAAATTGATTCTTCGCCGGCCTGCTTCACGAGGTGGACCCGCGGCTGCTGTTGCGGCCGCTGCTCCTTGCGCCGCCGCCGCCAGGGGCACTGAGTAAACATTATCGCGCTCGCGGAAGAAGAGCGTGCGACCGTCGCGTGAAATGTGCAGATCGGAAATGCCGCCGCCGAAACCGCCGCCGCCTCCCGGAGGACCACCACCGGCGCCTTCATTTGGTGGCTGTCCGGCGGTAACTCTGGTCAAACGACGTCCGTCTTCCTGGATTGAATAGATAACCGGAACACTCGCCGGACCCGCCGGCTCCGTCGTTACGAAAACGAGCGTGCGGCTGTCGGGCGTGATCGTGTAGTTGAGAATCGGGAACGGCATGCGCGTGATCTGTCGCGTCCGTCGCTTGAGACCGTCCCAATCCATCTTGATCTCGCGAGGCGGACGGTTCGCTGCCGGACCGCGTCGTGGCGGTGCGGCTGGGGCGCCTTCACCTGCTTCACCTGGAGGCTGTGGCTGCTCCACTGTTTCACGCTCTTCAGCGTCGTCGGGATCTTTTTCCTGCCGTTCGAGCCAGACTGAATATATCTGAATTGACGTCGGTGCATTTCCCGTAGTCGCTTCAGCACGCTGGAAGAAGAGCTTGCGTCCATCTGGTCCAAAGCGCGGATTCGCGTCGCTGTTCGAATCAAACGTGGCCCGGTGCGGCTCTTTCTCCGCGCCTGACGACGCGATCAAGTAGATGTCCGACGTGCGCGAGATATCTGATTTCGAGTAGGCGATCCACTTCCCGTCAGGCGACCAGACTGGCTCGCCGAAGCTGCCGTAGCGCGACGTGTCGAGCACAATCACCTGCTTCGTGGCGACAGTCAGTTTGCGCAAGTTGTTGTCAGACGCCGCGAACGCGATCTCTTTCGAATCGGGAGACCAGTTGTAACCAAACTTGAGCGCGTCGATGTCCGTGACTTGTTGCGCCGGCGCCGAACCATCAACTGGAACCACGTAAAGCTCTTCGCGCCCGCTCTTGTCGGAGATGTAAGAGATCCACTTGCCATCGGGTGAATATCCGACGTTGCGATCGCGTGCTGGTCCATCGGTAACCTGTTTCAGATCGCCTTCCTCAACGGGCGCGGTAAAGATCTCGCCGTGAATCGAGAATGCGATGCGTCGTGACGACGGCGCGAGATCGTAATCGTCAGCTTCGGAATTGAACGATTGAAGCTCCGTCATGTTTTCCTGCGTTTCGGCGTCGATGTTCAGAGTGATCTGAGTCGCGCGTTTGGAGTTGACGTCGAGTTTCCAAATCTCGAAGTCGTGCTCGAAAACGATCACGCGACCATCGGCGCTGATCGCGGGCCAACGCACGTCTCCGCTCTTGAAAGACGTGACCTTATCGGCCTTGCCGCCGTTTTCGGAGACGCGCCAGATATTGGTGAGACCATTGCCGTCGCGATCGCTGACGAAGTAAATGAAGCCATCGTGTCCCCACATGGGCCACGAATCGAGGCCGTCAAAATCGGTGACCTGGGTAAACTTCTTCGCGGCGACGTCCATGATCATGATGTCGCTCTGATATGAGCCGCGATAATACTTGCGCCAGTAAACCTGCGATTTCTGGTTGTAAGCGAGTCGTTTTCCATCCGGCGAATACGACGCCTGCACGCCCATGTCAGTGCCGGCTTTCCACGGCATGCCGCCTTCGGTGCTGACGAGATAAAGCTGCGGCATGAAGTCTTCGCCACGATTGCTGCTGAACAGCACGGAGCGCGAATCAGCAGACCAGCCGAGCACGACGTCTTCGGCGGAGTGAGAGGTTAGCTGTTTGGCGTTGCCGCCGCCGGCTGGAATGAGATAGACGTCGAGATTTCCGTTACGCTCACTCGAGAAGGCGATCCACTTTCCGTCCGGCGAGAAGCGTCCATAAACGTCGCGCGCGCGATTGACGGTCAGGCGTTGGACGTTCTGGCCGTTTTCATCAGCGGTCCAGATGTCTCCGAGATAGCTGAAGACGATGCGCCCATTGTGGTAATGGGGATAGCGGACCAGCCGTGCTTCGCGGCCAAATGCCGAGATTGCGGCGGCGAGAAACAGTGCGATAGCGAAGAGAGTGGTAGTCTTTTTCATGGCTCCTGACCTTCAGTCGATTGGGAATGGAAACTACAAGAATTGCGGAGGCTGGATTATAGCACCGAGTTTTCGTGCTTTGTACTTTATGGCATCATTAGACACGTGAGTGCGGTTACTTGTCGAAAAATGGGCGCGGCGGACGTGCCCGATGCGTTCCACATGCTGAGCGACTTTCTACGCGCTGACGAACACTACCTGTCCAGCAGCCAGGCCTACGGCGATCTCGGTATAAAGGGCCTCAACGACTCTCTCGATCTCTATCTGGAACGTCCGGAGCTCGGGTTTGTGTGGCTGGCTTACGACGAGCAGGGCGTCGCGGGCGTTTGCGTGGTTGGTTACGGAATTTCGACGGCGATGGGCTCAGTTGTGGCGAAACTCGACGACGTTTTCGTGAAGCCCGACCGGCGTGACCATGGCGTCGGCTCGGAGATGTTGGAGCAATTGAAGGAACAGTTGAGAAAAGAATTAGTCACGCGCATCGACACCTCAGTACACCTGCAAAACCCGCAAGCCCGCATCTTCTACGAGCGCGCCGGCTTCGTCCCGCTCAACGAAGAGCGCCTCTCCTGCATTATCTGACTTTAGCCGCAGATTAACGCTGACAAACGCAGATCTGCGTTCATTTGCGTAAATCTGCGGCTAAAACTATTTCGGTAGGTTTGAGATCTCTTCGAAGTATTTCGCGAACGCCACCATTCCACCGGACGCCTGCTGCCAATCGAAATTCTCATTCGGCGCGTGGTAGCCGTGCTCTGGCAGGGATAGACCGAGGAACAGCACCGGACATCTGAGCACCTTCTCGATGCTGGTCATCGCGCCGATCGTGCCGCCGTCGCGCACAAAAACCGCGTCGCGTCCAAACGCAAACTTGATCGCACGCTTCAGGGCCAGCGGTAGTTCGCCTTCGAGCACTGTTCGAAACGCCGGCGCCGCTGATTCAAAGTGAACGTTAACGTCAGGATTCCGTTCCTTCACCGCCGCGGTAATCAGTTTCTTGATCTTCACCGGATCCTGTTTCGGAACTAAACGACACGATGCCTTCAACTCCGCGCGCGGCGGCACGATCGATTTCAAGCCCGGCCCCTGGTAACCGCCAACCAGTCCGTGCACTTCGAGCGTCGGCATGCCCCAGATACGCTTCATCACTTCGAGCGGATCTTCAGTGCGCATCTTCTTCAAATGATGCGCCTTCTTGAATGCCCTGGTGGTGAACCCGGAATTTGCCCAGTCTTGCAGCTCCTGTTTGGAGGGCGGGATGACGTCGTCGTAGAAGCCTTTGATTTTGATCTTGCCCGTTCTGACATCGTAGAGCTCGGTAACAAGCTGCATCAACTCCGCAATCGGGTTCCGCGACGCGCCCCCGGTCTCGCCCGAGTGTGTATCGACGGTTGCGGTTTCGAGGGTCAGGATGAACCCGAGCAGTCCACGCAGCCCGGCAGAGCTTGCAGGCCGGTTTCGTGAAACCCAAACCGTGTCAGAAACGACTACGGAATCGGTGCGCAGGTTAGGCGCGGCTTTGGTAATGATCTTTTCGAAGTTTGGCGAGCCGATCTCTTCTTCAAACTCCCAGAGGAAACGAATGTTGACGGGCACGTTCGCCTCGATCGCCGCGCGCGCGCCAAACAATGCGCTGAGCGCGGGCCCTTTGTCGTCAGTGGTGCCGCGGCCGAAGTAAGTGTCACCCTTTTTTGTGAACACGAAAGGCTCGGTTTCCCAAGGCTCGGTTTCCTTCGACGCCGGCTGGACGTCGATATGGTTGTAAACCGTAACGGTTGGCAGGTTGTTGTCATTGCCAAACACGCCGTGAATGACGGGATTTCCCTTTTCAGCCCGGTAAATCTCGACTTTCCCGCCATAACCCTCGAGCGTTTCAGCGGTGAGCTCGACGCCTTTTCGGATGTCGTCGAGGCGACTGGGATCGACGGAGACCGTTGGAATTTCAACAAAACGCTTTAGCAGCGATTCAAACTCCTCGCGGTGCGAGTTGGCAAAAGACAAAAGACTATCCCGTTTCAATGTCGTGGGCATTCAAGATCCTCCGTCGAACTGTTGTGCGAGAGCTTGGGGAAACATAATAAAACAAATAGGTCTCATAAGTCCTATGGGACCTATAAAGGCGGGCGACGAAAAACGGATCCGCGGCATCTACATGCCTACGACGATTTTGCACAAAACTTCGGCCGGCGCCCTGCGTACATTCAAAAGGTTTGGTGCTTCGTGTTATTCTGGCGGTCCCCGTGTTTCCGACCGAAACCCGGCCCTGACGGTCTGAACCAACGAGATACAGGTTTTAGGAGGGTTGCGTGAGAAAAAGGTCTTTTGCCCCGGGAATTCTATTACTCATTTTTGCCCTGGCACTTCCCGCACTGATTATTGCCCAACAAACCAGATCCGCCCGGCGGGCAACGGCATCAACAACTCCTGATCGTCCCACGCCCACCGGGACCGCCAGCGGTAAGGCGAACCCGACGGGGCCGATGATTAAGAGCGACATTGCCGAAGCCTTGTCCGTTATCCAGGCAAATCACATTGACGGCCGGAAATTGGACTACAACGAAATCTTCAAAACGTCCATCACCGGGATGTTGGGTGTGCTGGACCCACACTCGACCTACTTCGATCCGAAAGAATACGCTTCCTTCCGCACCGAGCAGCGCTCGGAGTACATGGGAATCGGCGCGACCATCGAAGATCTTCGCGAAGGAAAAGACGTTAATACTTACATTCGCGCCACCTTTCCTGACTCGCCAGCCTGGCGTGCCGGCCTGCGCTTTGGGGATCGCATTACCGCGGTAGACGGCAACTCGATGGCGGGCAAGACCTATCCGGAAGTGCGAAAGTTTTTGCTCGGTCCGCGTGGCACCACAGTCAAAGTCACAGTCGAACATCCCGCCACCAAAGAAACTGAAACAGTAAACATCATTCGCGACGCAGTCTCGCTGCCTTCAATCGCACAGGCTTACATGCTGCGACCGGGCGTCGGCTACGTGGCGATGACCGGCGGTTTCAACCTGACAACTGACGACGAATTCCAAATCGCGCTCAGGGAATTGCACGACAAGGGCATGAACATGCTGGTGCTCGACCTGCGCGGCAATCGCGGTGGTCTGTTGATTCAGGCCGTGCGCGTGGCGAATACGTTCCTGCAACGGGGCCAGATGATCGTTTCGCAGAAGGGCCGCTTCCGCGACAGTTCACAGTCGTACGCGGCGGTGAACGAGAACCCGGACAACGTGGCGGTGGTCGTGCTGGTGAATGGCGAGACGGCTTCGGCGGCTGAGATCGTCGCCGGCGCGCTTCAGGATCACGATCGCGCGCTCATCATCGGCGAAACTACTTTCGGCAAAGGCCTCGTACAGTTTCCGTTCCAGTTGGATTACGACTCGGCGCTGTTGTTGACGATTGCCAAGTACTTCACGCCTTCGGGTCGACTGATTCAGCGCGACTACACGAATGGTGGTAACTACAACTACTACTTCCCGGGCGGTCTCGCAGCCGACAAGACCAACCAGCCAAATCCGCAAAACGGACCGGAGAGCCACACGGACACCGGACGCGCGGTTTACGGTGGCGGCGGCATTTCTCCGGATGAAGTGGTCAAGCCGGGATACATCACGGCGAATGAGCGACACTTGCGCGACATACTCTTCGCGTTCTCGCTCGAGTTAACGACTGGAAGAGTTCCCGGTTTTGAGTCGTACAAGATTCAACGCGCGATCGAGTTTGAACACGATCTCCTGAACGAGGACTATCCTGTTACTAACGCCCTTTTCGCGGCGCTGAAGAAGTTTGCGACGGACAAGCCCATTTTCAAGGTGACTCCGGACCAGCTCGATAAGTCGCGCACTTACGCTGAAAGACAGTTGCGTTACAACGTGCTGTCGGCGGCTTACGGCTATCGAATCGCGACGCAGGTTTTCAACGACGCCGATCCGCAGATCGCGCGTGCTGTAGATGCGATGCCGCGTGCTCGTGAACTGGCGCTGGCGGCGAGTCGCGCTCGTGCCCGCGGTTAAATCAACCAACCGATTACACGGATCAAAACTCTCATCATAATCAATCACGCCGCGGCTAAGGCGCGGCGTGTTTGGCCTCAGGTCAAACACCAACTCGACGCCGCCGGTGTTGAGTATCAAGCATACGAGACTAAATCAGCGGGCGACGCGACGATCCAGACGCGCGCGGCGTTGAGATCCGGCACCGGGGCGGTCGTCGTCGTTGGTGGTGACGGCACGCTCAGCGAAGCGGCCGAAGGCTTCTTCGAATTCAACAACGACACGGACTTACTTCCGGAAACAATCAATCCGTCCGCAACGCTTGCGATTCTTCCGGCTGGCACAGGAGACGATTTCGCTCGTGGGCTACAGGGCAGTCGTGCGCCCTTGCAAAAGTGGATCGATACAATCGTCGCTCAGAAGACGCCGGCGCGAGAAATCGACGTTCTGTACGGTCGTTGCAACGGCTTCGAAAAGCCTTTTATCTGTCTGAATGCTTCAACGATGGGTATTGGTGGCGAAACAGCGGGTCGCGTCGCGGCGCAGGGAAAGTTTATGCGCAACTTTTCCGGTGAGTTTCGGTTTGTGTTTGCGGCTGTTGGAGCTTTGGCTGCATGGCGTGAGCGGCGCGTGCGAGTCAGCGTCGATGGTCGCACGGTGATCGATGGGCCGATGAATCTCGCTGCGGTGGCTAACGGACTTTATGCGGGAGGCGGGATGATGTTTTCGCCCTGGGCGCGCATCGATGACGGCAAGCTCGACGTGATCACCGCTTCCGGTCTGACACGCGCGAATGTCGTAACCGAGCTTTCACGCATACACACCGGCGGTCATGTCAATAATCCGAAGGTCACGATCACGCAAGGCACCATCGCGCGCATCGAAACGTTCCTGGTTCAGGACGCCATGCCTTTGGAGGCCGATGGAAACCTTCGCGGAGTGACGCCAGTGCAGTTTCAGGTATTACCAGCGGCTTTAAGGTTCGTTGTTTAGGCTTCAACACCTCGGACAATCGGGTCAGTACCGTAACGCGGTAGCGTCGGGTTCGTGTTACGGGCCGTGACCCGACGC
>JADMIO010991040.1_pt1 | contig 23764 bp, 25 predicted proteins | sample 8958161 | NCBI WGS metagenome assembly JADMIO01 (sample SAMN16585339, study PRJNA669376) | soil metagenome | isolation source: Crop rotation soil | place: USA: Cullars Rotation, Alabama | collected 2011
ATGGGCACGACGCCGAGCGTGTCGGCGAGGCTGCGCATGCTGAGCGCCTCGAGCCCCGAGGCATCGGCGAAGGCGATCGCTGCTTCGAGCACCCGCGCGCGGTTGAGCGGCGTGCGCGCGATAACCTGAGAGATGGTCATGGCCGGCTCCTGATTCCGATTGACAAGTGTACTGCGTACACCTATCCAATGCCAGCAGGTGTACGGTGTACACTCACAGGTAGGAGGAGCGGATGCGTCGGGTCGCGTGGTCGGACTGGCTGGTGCCTACAGGCTTGATCCTGCTGGCCTTTATTCCGGTCGCGGCCGGCATGTTCCGGCTGACGCAACTGGCCGGCGGCGGCCCGGTGACGACCGACAACGCGCGGTTCTTCGCAGCGCCCGTGCCGGTGATCCTCCATATCGTGGGCGCAACGGCCTACACGGTGATGGGCGCGCTGCAGTTTTCGGCCGGATTCCGTCGTCGCCACCCGGCGTGGCATCGCCGGATGGGCCGGGTGCTGCTGGTCGCGGGGCTGGTGGCGGCGCTCAGCGGGCTCTGGATGACGCTGTTCTATGCGATCATCCCCGCTGACCATCCGCTGGAGCGGGCGTTCCGGCTGCTCGCGGGCGGCGGCATGGTCCTCTCGATCGCACTGGGCTTTTTCGCCATCCGTCGCCGCGACATCGCGCGGCACCAGGACTGGACGCGCCGCGCCTACGCGCTCGGCATCGGCGCCGGCACCCAGGCCGTGACACAGCTGCCGTGGCTGCTGCTGTTTGGTCCGCCAGATGATCTCACGCGGGCGTGGCTGATGGGCGCGGCGTGGGGGATTAACCTGATGGTGGCAGAGTGGGTGATCTGGCGGCGGCGTGGGGGGATGCGGATGGCGGTGGCGTAGGGGGCCAATGTCGAACTCTCCTACCGGGAACGTGTGAGATTGCCTCCCGCCGGTCGTCGCTGTTAGAACATGGTTCACTATTGGCGCTTCGAATTCGCATGGCTAGTACGTCGAGGGAATAGTGACAAAGAGGACGCCTGAATTTTCATCTTGGCGTAGTTTCTGGGCGTTTCAAAAGTCCGTCCGAAGCGACCTACGTTACTGGCGCTCGCATCAGAACGAGGACTTTCTGCGCGCGCTACTGGGAACCAGCGAGAAGCGCATTACTACCATCCGGGGCGGACAGAGGCTGTGGAGAGCCCAACTGGGGCATGAGTGGCGCGAGGACGGTCCGGTAGAGGCACCCTTCGAGGTTCCTTGCGCATTTCATCGAGACCGGATGAAGCCCCTCAATAACAGAGCACCGGAAGGCCGGGCGAACCCGAAAGGTATCCCGTACCTATATCTAGCGACGACAGAGGCGGCGGCTGTATCAGAGCAGCGGCCTTGGGTGGGTTCTTACGTTTCACTGGGGCTCTTCGCGACCACTCGCGAACTCAAGCTTGTTGACTTCACCAAGAGTTACAAGTCTCAGCCTCTCTTTCTCAAGGAACCCAGCAAGAGGCAAAAGGAACTTGCAGTTTGGTCGCATATCGACCGGGCGTTTGCCGAACCGACCATGCGCAGCGACGACGCTGCCGACTACGCGGAAACGCAGATCATTGCGGAAATGTTCAAGAATGCCGGGTTTGACGGCGTGGCATACAAGAGCAACTTCGGCAAAGATGCATACAATGTGGCCCTATTCGATCTCGCCGCTGCGGATTTGGAAATGTGCCGACTGGTACGCGTAACAGGAATAACGTTCAGGTTCACTGACGAAGACAGTCCCTATTACGTTTCTAAGTCCAAGGCCGCGTAGAAATTGCGGTCTTCGACCGGTGGCCTGGATCGCAGCGCCATAGCAGTCCTCCGCTAATGAATGCCCTCCACCCGCTTCGCTGGTCCGCTTCATCTAGCGTTGCCACGAGGGGACGCTGTAAGCCGCCTGGCGCGCAGCTGCCCCCTCCGTCTCCTTCGGCGCCACCTCCCCCACGCCTGCGGCGTAGGGGGAGGACCCGACTGCCGACGTGGTGAAAATGAAAAGGCCCGGAGTGATCCGGGCCTTTTGTAATCTTGTTCTTGTGGCCGCCCCCTCCACCGCCTCTCGGCGATCCCCCTCCCCCACGACTGCATCGCAGGAGAGGACGCCGATTGGGAGCGTGGGGCGTGGGGCTACCCCCTCCGTCACGCTGCGCGTGCCACCTCCCCCATGCTTCGCATAGGGGAGGAAGAAGGGAGAGTGCTTACTCCGCCGGCTCAGCAGCCGGCTGCTCGTCCTTGGCCTTTTCCTTGCCGGTGGCCTGGTCGATGATCTTCATCGAGAGGCGGACTTTGCCGCGCTCGTCGAAGCCGAGGAGCTTGACCCAGACCTTGTCGCCTTCCTTGACGACGTCGGTGGTCTTGCCGACGCGCTGGTCGGCGAGCTGGCTGATGTGGACCAGACCGTCCTTGGACCCGAAGAAGTTGACGAAGGCGCCGAAGTCGGCGGTCTTGACCACCGTGCCCTGGTAGATCGCGCCGATCTCGGGCTCGTCGGTGATGCCCTTGATCCACTTGATCGCGGCGTCGATCGCCTTGCCGTCGGAAGACGAGACCTTCACGGTGCCGTCGTCCTGGATGTCGACCTTGGCGCCGGTCTTTTCCACGATCTCGCGGATGACCTTGCCGCCGGTGCCGATCACTTCGCGGATCTTGTCGGTCGGGATCTTGATGGTCTCGATGCGCGGGGCGAACTCGCCCACCTGGCCACGGGCGGCGGTGATGGCCTTGGCCATCTCGCCCAGGATGTGGGTGCGGCCTTCCTTGGCCTGGCCGAGGGCGACCTTCATGATCTCCTCGGTGATGCCGGCGATCTTGATGTCCATCTGGAGGCTGGTCACGCCATCGGCGGTGCCGGCCACCTTGAAGTCCATGTCGCCCAGGTGATCCTCGTCGCCGAGGATGTCAGAGAGCACCGCGAACTTCTCACCCTCGAGGATGAGGCCCATGGCGATACCGGCCACCGGCTTCTTGAGCGGGACACCCGCATCCATCAGGGAGAGCGACGTTCCACACACGGTCGCCATCGAGGACGAGCCGTTGGACTCGGTGATCTCGGAGACGATACGCAGCGTGTAGGGGAACTCTTCGGTCTTGGGCAGCATCGGGTGGATGGCGCGCCAGGCGAGCTTGCCGTGACCGATCTCGCGACGGCCGGGCGAACCCATGCGGCCAGCTTCACCGACCGAGTAGGGAGGGAAGTTGTAGTGAAGGAGGAAGGTCTCCTTCTTGGTGCCCTCGAGCGAGTCGATGAACTGCTCGTCGTCACCGGTGCCGAGCGTTGCGACCACGAGGGCCTGTGTCTCGCCGCGGGTGAAGAGCGCCGAGCCGTGGGTGCGCGGCAGCACGCCGACTTCAGCCAGGATCGGGCGCACCGTGCGCACGTCGCGGCCGTCGATACGGGTGCCGGTGTCGAGGATGTTCCAGCGCACGATCTTGGCCTGGAGGTTGTGGACGACTTCGCCCAGCGCCTCGGCATTGACGGTGCCGGCTTCGATGCGGGCCGCGAACTCGGCCTTCACCTTGGCGTTGGCGGCATCGACCGCGGCGTAACGCTGCTGCTTGTCGGTGATCTTGTAAGCGGCGCGGAGGTCAGCCTCGGCGACCGAGAGCACGTCCTTTTCGAGATCGGAGTAATCCGGCGGGGTGAAATCGCGCGGGTCCTTGGCGGCGAGCTCGGCGAGCTTGATGATCGCTTCGATCACCTTGCGCGACTGCTCGTGGCCGAACATCACGGCGCCGAGCATGACCTCTTCGCTGAGCTCCTGCGCTTCGGACTCGACCATCAGCACGGCATCCATGGTGCCGGCCATCACGAGGTCGAGCTTTGAGTCAGCGCGCTTGTCGACCGCGAGGTTGAGGACGTACTGGCCATCGACCCAGCCGACGCGGGCGGCGCCGATCGGGCCCATGAAAGGAACGCCCGAGATGGTCAGCGCCGCGGAGGAGGCGACCATGGCGAGGACGTCGGGGTTGTTCTCCATGTCGTGCTGGAGAACGGTGACGATGACCTGGGTCTCGTTCTTGTAGCCATCGGGGAAGAGCGGGCGGATCGGACGGTCGATGAGGCGCGAGACCAGGGTCTCGTTCTCGGTCGGACGGCCTTCGCGCTTGAAGTAGCCGCCCGGAATCTTGCCGGCGGCGAAGTACTTCTCCTGGTAGTTGACGGTCAGCGGGAAGAAGTCCTGACCCGGCTTGGGCGACTTGGCGATGACGACGGTCGCGAGAACCACGGTCTCGCCGAGGGTCGCGAGCACGGCGCCATCGGCCTGGCGGGCGATCTTGCCGGTCTCCAGGGTCAGCGGCTGGCCGCCCCAGTTGAGCTCGACTTTGTGGTGATCGAAATTGATGGGCATGAGTGTCATGTCTTTCCATTCTGCCGGAATGAGCGGGAACGCGGGGGCGTAGTCACCCCGTGAACTCATCCGGTGTGCCAGCTCCAGCGTGCACCCCATGTGCTTGGCGGGCCCAAAATCGGCACGGTTTCCGCGCTGGTGCTCCCGTGTCGGGGGAGGCGGAACATGGACAAGACGATGAGCCATTCACCGCATGAATGGCCGATGATCTCGCCATGCTCCGCGTAGTCCAACCAGCCTACGCAACTTCCGGTCAGCCCCTGAGAGCCGCCCAGATGTGACAAGGGGAGCCGGAGCTCCCCACGTCGGATCGAGTTAGCGGCGGATGCCGAGGCTCTCGATCAGTTTCTTGTACCGCGGCTCGTCCACGCGCTTGACGTAGTCGAGCAGGCTGCGGCGGGTCTGCACCAGCTTGAGCAGGCCGCGGCGGGAATGGTGGTCCTTGCCGTGAGTCTTGAAATGCTCGGTCAGGTTATTGATGCGTTCGCTGAGGATCGCAACCTGCACTTCCGGCGAGCCGGAATCGTTCGGCTTGGTGGCATATTCCTTGATGAGCGCAGTCTTGCGCTCGGCCGTGATCGACATCGGGTGATCCTTTCAAAGGGAGGATTTGAGGATGCCCGGCTCCGGGATGTCGTCCAGGGCGGGCCGCTAAGTCCGGGGCAAAACCACGGATTGGCGGGGCATATAGGGCAATTGTGGCGCGAATGCCAGTGGATTCGGGAGATGAACCCTTTCCCCGAGTCATCCCCGCAGGGTTGGAACCGCGTTGCTAGTTGCCCGGTTTTTCCGCCTCTTCCGGGCCTTTCGACGGGTCTATGGCGCTGAGCGGAATGGCGAATTTCCATTCGAGGCCATCGTCGTGGACGATCCGCTCGACGGTGGCGCCGAGGGAGCGGCCGACCATGTTTTCGAGCACGGTGGTGCCGAACCCCTTGCGTTCGCCGGGCTTGGTGAAGGCGCGGGCGTGCTCGCGCCAGTCGAAATTGAGGGTTTCAGCCTCGCGGGACCAGGTGACGTTGAGGCTGCCGCCGTCTTTCTGGAAGGCGCCGTATTTGACGGCATTGGTGGCGAGCTCGTGCGCCGCCATGCCCATGATCTGGGCCGCCTGGATGTTGAGGCGCATGGCCGGGCCGTTGAGGACCATGCGGCTTTCGTCCTCGGGGCGGAAGGGATCGAGTTGGCCGCTCAGCAGCTCGCGCAGGTCGACGCCGACGACGCCGTTGGCGAGCAAGAGGTCGGTCGAGCGGGCGAGGCCGAAGATGCGGCGCTCGAAGCTCTGGACGAATTCGGGCACGGATTCGGCGCCACGGGCGGTCTGCTTGGCCATCGCGGCGATGACGGTCATCTGGTTCTTGGACCGGTGGGCGAGCTCGCGCATCAAAAAGCGCACCTCGACCTCGGCCTGCTGGCGGCGCTTGCTGGCCTCCTCGAGCGCTTCGGAGACGGTGGCGATCTCGGAGATCGGGTAGTCGCGGGCAACGACCGGTTGGCCGGTGCCCAGCCGCTTGGCGTCGTTCTCGAGGCCGCGCACCGAGCGGCCGATCTGCAGCGTCACCCAGTAGACGACCAGCACGATAATGGCGGCGAGCAGCAGGCCGCCGACCGCGAGCGACCACACGGCATCCATCAGCGGCTGGCTGATCACCGAGCTCGGCGCCCAGGCGATCAGCGTCCAGCCGGTGAGCGGCGACTGGCGGATGGCAGCGCGATAGGTCTGGTCGTTCGAGCGGATGGTGATGAGACCCGAGGTGGTGTGAAGATCGCCGACGCTGGCGAGGGTAAAGGTCTGTCCGGCTTCTTCGGCCCCCTCGGAGGACGCAATCACCGTGCCGGTCTGGTCGATCATGGCGATCTTCCAGCCGTTGGGCAGCTTGTCGGAGAGGAGCGGCATTTCGAGCGAGGCCGCCTCGCGCGAAATGCCCAGCACCATCGGGGCGAGCTTGCCGGTGAACACGGGGAAGAGGACGTTGAACACCTTGTTCTTGGAGACCGAACCGATCACGAGGCCCGATACCACAACGTCCTTGCTGTCGAGCGCTTTCTGGGCGCTCGGGATATCGGCGCTCTTGGTCGGCGGCGCGCCGAAATTCTGGCGAGTCGACAGGATCGCGTTGAAGTCCCTGTCGAGGATGTAAACGAAGGTATTGGTGCCGGCGAGCGCCGCCTTCACCTGGTTGTAGAAGCCCTGGAGGTCGCCGGTGCTCAGCGTGACATTGGTCGCCAGGACCTTGAGGGTCGAGATGTTGGCGTTGACCTCGCGGTCGACGGCCTGCTGGATCGAACGGGTGGAGCCCGTGATCAGCGTTTCGACGACGCGCTCCTGCGCCTCGTTGTTGCGCTGCAGCAGAATGGCAGAGAAGGCGAAGGCCGGAACCAGCGCCACCAGCGCCAGAACGAACAGGTAGATGGCGATCGAACGCGGACGGCGAAGGGCCGTAGCGCTTTGCGCCGGTTCGGCGGCGGTGGTCGGAACGGTGGCCACGGGACAGGGAGACTCCGGGAACGCACAAGAGGATAGCCGGGGCGCCGGTCGCAGTCGCCCCCGTGACGTAGTAATATGCGAAAGCTCCACCCTTGGTTCCGTTCGAGCTGAAAGAATGCTGACATGCGAATGCTTTGGGCCGTTCTGGGCCTCGTTGCGCTGATGGTGACACCTGCCCTTGCCGGCGACGCCGAAGTGGCGGCGATCAAGACGGTGCTGGCGCCCGGACCGCTGGATACGGGGCTGTTCAGCGCTGAGTTCCTGAGAGCCGTGCCGCCGGACAAGCTCAGCGCGGCGGTCGAGCAGATCAAGACGCAGGTCGGGCCGGTGGTGGCGGTGGAGCCGCGGGGTGGGCAGACCTATGCGGTCGAGACCGCTAGCTACGAGATGATCACCGACATCGTGCTCGCCGGTGACGGCAAGATCACGGGGCTGCTGTTCCATGCTCCGGTCGCCAAGGCTGCAAGCCTCGACGACCTGCTCAAAGAGATGGCTGCGATGGCACCCGACAGCGCCTATCTGGTGCTGAAGGACGGCAGGCCGATCGCGGCGAGCCATGCGGACAAGGCGCTTGCGGTGGGTTCGGCGTTCAAGCTGGGCGTGCTCAAGGCACTGAGGGAGGAGATCGACGGCGGCGCCCGCAAATGGAGCGATGTGGTGACGCTCACGGCTGAAGACATATCGCTGCCGACAGGGGTGCTGCAGACCTGGCCGGTGGGCTCGCCGCTGACGCTCCATACGCTTGCGACCTTGATGATGTCGATCTCGGACAATACCGCGGCCGACATGCTGCTGAAGGTGGTGGGGCGCGACACGGTGGAGGCGGCGCTCGGGATCGCTCCGGTGCTGACAACACGCGAGCTGTTCATCCTCAAGGCGCACCATGAGCTTCTGTCACGTTATGTCGCGTCCGACGCGGAGGGTGCACGCAAGATCCTGGCGGAGGTCGACGCGCTGCCCCTGCCGGACGTCGGCCAGGTCCTCGGACCGTTTTCGCCCGGAGCGGAATGGACCTTGTCGCCGACCACGCTCTGCGACCTGATGGGGGCCGTCGCCGATCTCGACGTGACGCAGGTCAATCCGGGGGTGGTGCCGAAATCGGATTGGGCCTCGGTGTCGTTCAAGGGCGGGAGCGAGACCGGCGTGCTGAGCCTCGTGACGCAGGCGAAGGCGAAGGACGGAACGACCTATTGCGTGGCGGCGATCTGGAACACGCCGCAGGCGTTGGACGAGGGCCAGGCCGAGACGGCCTATGCTGGCGTGATGGGGAAGCTCGCGCGCACGCCCTAGCGGCGCGGCTTGATGGCCATGGTGACGTGGACGGTGTCGCCGGCGGTGATGGCGTTGGGCTTGCGCACTGCGTCCTTGAGGGGCAGCAGGTAGCCACCGTCCTTGGGAAAGAGCGAGGTGGTGAAGCGGACTCCGCCGATCCGGGCCTCGACGGGGATGACGCCCCATCCGTAGCTCACGAGCTTGGAGGCGTGGCGAATGTCATCGACATGCTCGGTCGGGATCGGCGCGTAGAAATACGGCGCCGGACCACGCCAATGGATGACCGTCGCGTCGAACTCGAACTCAGCCATGGTCGCTAGGCTTTGAGCACGCGATTGGGATGGAAGTGGCCGGCACGGACCTGGCCGATGGCGAGGGCCGCGCCGTTGTGGCTGGCCCAGGCGGCGGGCAGCTCGATGGGAACACCAGCGCCGCGCAGCAGGATGGGATTGCCGTTGCGCAGGAGGTTGGCGTCGTCGCCGGAGAGGCGCAACTCAGGAAGATGGCGCAGGGCGATGGCGGTCGGCTTCAGGAGGGCATCGCGATTGTCGGAGCCGTTGATGATTTCGAGTAGAATGCTGTCCTGCTCGGTGTAGCCGGCGACCTCGGTGCGGCGCAGCATGCTGACGTGGCCGACGGTGCCGAGCGTCAGCGCGAGGTCGCGCGCCAGCGAACGCACATAGGTGCCCTTCTCGCACGCCATCTCGAAGAGCGAGCGCTCCGGCGTGTGCGAGAGCAGCGTCAGCTCGTCGATGGTGACCCGACGCTCCGCGAGCTCGACCGTCTCGCCGGCACGCGCGAGATCGTAGGCGCGTTCGCCATTGACCTTGATGGCGGAGAAGGCCGGCGGTCGCTGCATGATGGTGCCGGTGAAGCGGGGCAGCGTCGCACGCACCTCGGCCTCGGTTGGCCGCATGTCGGAGGTCGCAATCGCCTCGCCCTCGGCGTCGTCGGTTGCGGTCTGCGTGCCCCAGAGGAGCTCGAAGCGGTAGCGCTTGCCGCCGTCCTGCACGAAAGGCACGGTCTTGGTCGCTTCGCCGAGTGCGATGGGCAAGAGCCCCGTCGCCAGCGGATCGAGCGTGCCGGCGTGACCGGCCTTCTCGGCGGAATAGAGCCAGCGCACCTTGCCCACCGCCTGGGTGGAGGTCATGCCGTAGGGCTTGTCGAGAATGATCCAGCCACTGATCGGGCGTTTGGTGGATTTGGGCATCAGTCCGTCACACCACAGGTGTCATCCCCGCGAAGGCGGGGAACCAACTCAACTCTTGCGCCAGAGGACGCATGGGTCCCCGCCTTCGCGGGGATGACACCCAGTGGGTGGGGCATCAGTCTTCACTGGAGTCTTCACCATCGTCGGGATGGAGGTCGCGCTGGACGCGGTCGGATTTGAGCAGCGCGTCGATCTTGCCGAATTCCTCGAAGGTCTCGTCGACGAAGAAGCGAACTTCGGGGGCGAACTTCAGATCGATCTCGGGCGCGATGCGGCCGCGGATGAAGCGCTGATGACGGTTAAGGGCCTCGACGATCTCCTTGGCGCGCGCGCCGCCGAGCGGCATCACGTAGGCGCTGGCGAGTTTGAGATCGGGCGACATGCGCACTTCAGGCACGGTGATCACGGCGCCCGCGAGTTCATCGTCCTCGATCTCGCCGCGGGCGAACAGCCCGGCGAGCGCATGGCGCACGAGTTCGCCGACGCGCAGCATGCGCTGGCTCGGGCCCGTGGCTTTGTGACGATCCTGTTTCATCAGGCGGGCTTAGGCGCTCTGAGGCTTCGGGTCAACCGAACGGCTGGCGGCGAAGCGCGCCCGTGCGAACTCGGTAAACGCCAGCCGCGCGGTATCGTTCGCGAAGGCGCGGCGCGGCAGGATCATCGCTTCACGGCGCGAAATGGCGAGGAACAGATAGTTCGGCTTTTCGATCAACCGGGTGATGGCGGGCCAGGCCACGGTGGTTGAGATCCCCTCCATGCCGCCGACGATGGAGGTATCGTCGATGACAAAGCGCATGGTCTTGCCCGCGGCGGCGTTACGCCGGAACACAGTGGTGGCGGCGTACCACAGGTAGAACCAGCGGAAAGGGAAGATCAGGACCAGCAGCGTGACAACCTCGAAGCCGGCGAGTACGGCGATTTCCATCGGCCGCTCGAGGATGGTCGCGGCCTGCGGGCCGTTGCCCAGCAGGTAAGCGCCGGTCATGAAGATGATGCAGAGCACGATCGTGACGACGAAGCGCCAAGGCGCGATCTGTTGCAGGGCGAAGGTCAGCGCGACGAAGTCGCGTCGCTGCATGACGTAGGTGAACTCGTATCTGGTGTCGGTCATGATGCGGCGGTGATGCGCCGCGCGCGGTGAATTGCCGATGAACTCAGCTTTCAGCCGGTTTCGGCGCGGGCGCGTCGACCGCGACAGGCTTGGGCGCGCCATCAATGCGGCGGGCGATGTCTTCGACGGTGCCCTCTTCGGGGAAGGCGCGGCGCGGCAGGATCACCACGTCGTCGTCGGTCTCGAGGAAGAGATGAGTGCGGGTGAGGATCTTGCGGCGCACGCCGGCGAACGGGACGGCGTCGAGCTTGCCAGTGCCGACCAGATCGAGCCGATCGGGCCAGTCGCTGACCGTGACTTCATGCGGTCGGCGGAAACGACGACGCGACCGCCACCACTGGCGGGTGGAGATGAGCAGCAACGCCACGACGTACGCGATGGCGACCGCGATTGAGATCAGCAGCGACGAGGCGAGCGCGAAGCGCGGGCCGGCCCAGTCGGTCGGGATGAGCAGCGACACCGCGCCGAACAGGCCGAGCCAGCAGATCAGCGCGATGACGCCCAGCGGGGTGAACCGGCCGGCCGCCTGCTCATAGGCCAGCGAGTCCTTGCGCGTCAGCGTGAAGGTCGCGGTGTGGAGGGGCTCGTCGGGCATGGTGCAGAGTATACTGACGGGTCGCGATCAAGCCATCACCACCGGTGTCATCCCGGGCTTGACCCGAGACCCACCTCGCAGACGGTGCCAAAGCGAAGTTGGGTCCCCGCTTTCGCGGGGATGACACTTGGTGGATGTCGGGGCTTGCGCGACACATAGGTAACGGCTTATGTGTTGAGTCATGTCCGAGACTGAGCTGTTCAAGGCGCTGGCCGACCCGACCCGCCGATCCGTGTACGAGAAGCTGGCGCAGCAGGCGATGAACGCGACCGAGCTGCGCGAGGGCATGAGCATTTCGCAGCCGGCGATGTCGCAGCACCTGGGCGTGCTGCGTGACGCGGGCCTCGTCCGCGAGGAGCGCCTGGGGCGGACGATCCGCTACTCGGCAGATCCGGACGGACTCGCGCCGCTGGCACAGTGGATGGAACGGACCGCGAAATTCTGGCCGGAGCGGATGGCGCGCCTCAAGACCCTGCTCAAGGAGATGGACCAATGAGCGATGCGATGGAATTCGAGTTCGAGCTCGAGGCGCCGCCAACCAAGGTGTGGCGGGCGCTGACGGTCGACGAGTTGCTCAGGGCCTGGCTGCTGGAGGGCACCGACGCCGCGGCCGAGGCGCCCCAGGTGATCGAGGCCGATCCACCGCGCCGGCTGAGTTGGGGGTTTCGCGACAGCGCCGATGAGCCCGCGCTCGTGACCATCACGCTCGCCCCCAACGACAGCGGCGGCACGGCTCTGAAGCTGGTGCACCAGCGCGTCGTGACGCTGGCGCCGGCGGCCAACAGCAACGGCCCGACGATGCGCCTGGCCGCGTAGCGCGGGGGCTTCAGCCCCACCCTTCCCTACTTCAATCATCCACCCAAGGAGATCGCCGATGCGCGATACGATGAATCTCGTCCCCATGGTCATCGAACAGTCGAGCCGCGGCGAACGCGCCTTCGATATCTATTCGCGCCTCTTGCGGGAGCGGATCATCTTCCTCAACGGCCAGGTCGAGGACAACATGGCGCAGCTGATCTGCGCGCAACTGCTGCTGCTCGAATCCGAGAACCCCGCCAAGGAGATCTCGCTCTATATCAACTCGCCGGGTGGCGTGGTGACGGCTGGACTATCGATCTACGATACGATGCAGTTCATCAAGGCGCCGGTCGCGACCCTTTGCATGGGGACGGCCTATTCGATGGGCTCGTTCCTGCTGATGGCGGGCGCGCCGGGCCGGCGCTTCGCGCTGCCCAATGCGTCGATCCTGGTGCACCAGCCGCTCGGCGGTTTCCCGGGCGGACAGGTGAGTGATTTCCTGCTGCATGCCGATGAGAGCCGACGCGTGAAGCAGCGCATGAACGAGCTCTACGCGCACCACACCGGCCGCTCGATCGAGGAGGTGGAACGAGCGCTCGATCGCGACCACTACATGACGCCCACCGAGGCGCGCGACTGGGGGCTGATCGATCATGTGCACACACATCGCGGCGCCGCACTGCCGCTGGCGGTGGAGACGCCAGCGCTGGCGTGAGGGTGGGCGTGGGGCCAGCGTGTCGCAGGGATGACACCCGGTGGTTGTGGCCGCCCCCTCCACCGGCTTCGCCGGTCCTCCTCCCCCGTAAACGGGAGAGGAGTCCCGACTGCAAACAAAAGGGCGCGGAGTGATCCGCGCCCTGAATCATATTCTGCCAACTGGTGATTACAGCGAGCGGGTGACCTGCTCGACGCGGAAGCATTCGATGACGTCGCCGGCGCGAATGTCTTCGTAGTTCTCGAAGGCCATGCCGCATTCCTGGCCCGCCGGGACTTCCTTGACTTCGTCCTTGAAGCGCTTGAGCGTCTTGAGCTTGCCTTCGTGGATCACGACGTTGTCGCGCAGGAGGCGGACGCCGGCGCCGCGTTCGACGATGCCTTCGGTGACCTGGCAGCCGGCGACCTTGCCGACCTTGGTGATCTGGAAGACTTCCTTGATCGAGGCGTAGCCGATGAAGGTCTCGCGGCGCTCCGGCTTGAGGAGACCCGACATCGCGCTCTTCACGTCATCCACGAGGTCGTAGATGATGTTGTAGTAGCGGATCTCGATGCCACCACGGGTCGCGAGGTCATTGGCCTGCTTGTTGGCGCGGACGTTGAAGCCGATGATGATGGCGTTTGACGCTTCAGCCAGCGTCACGTCCGATTCGGTGATGGCACCGACCGCCGAGAGCAGGATCTGCGCCGAGACCTCATCGGTCGAGAGCTTGTTGAGCGAGGAGACGATCGCTTCGACCGAGCCCTGCACGTCGCCCTTGATGATCAGCGGGAACTTGCTGATGCCGGCCACCTTGAGCTGGTTCATCATCTGCTCGAGGCTGGTGGCGCCACCGGTGGCGGACTTCTCGCGGATCTGACGCTGACGATAGTCGGTGACTTCACGGGCACGCGCTTCAGTCTCGACCACCGAGAAGCGGTCGCCCGCCGACGGCACGCCGGCAAAGCCCAGCACCTCGACCGGAGTCGAGGGGCCGGCGTCTTTGACCTGGTTGCCCTGATCGTCGATCAGCGCGCGGACGCGGGCGAACTCCGTTCCAGCGACGACGATGTCGCCGATCTTGAGCGTACCGCGCTGCACCAGCACGGTGGCAACAGCACCGCGGCCGCGATCGAGCTTGGCTTCGATGACGAGGCCTTCGGCGCGACCGTCGCGCGGCACCTGCAGCTCGAGCACTTCGGCCTGCAGCAGGATGGTCTCGAGCAGCTTGTCGAGGCCGGTCTTTTTGACCGCCGACACTTCGACGTCGAGCGTCTCGCCACCCATCGATTCAACCTGCACGTCGTACTGCAGCAATTCCGTGCGGACGCGGAGCGGGTTGGCCGAGGGCTTATCCATCTTGTTGATGGCAACGATGATCGGCACGCCGGCAGCCTTGGCGTGTTTGATCGACTCGATGGTCTGCGGCATGACGCCGTCGTCGGCCGCCACCACGAGAACAGCGATATCGGTCGCCTGGGCGCCGCGGGCACGCATGGCGGTGAACGCCTCGTGGCCCGGGGTGTCGAGGAAGGTGATCTTCTGGCCCTTCACTTCGACTTGGTAGGCGCCGATGTGCTGGGTGATGCCGCCGGCTTCACCGGACACCACGTTGGTCTCGCGGATGGCGTCGAGCAGCGAGGTCTTGCCGTGGTCGACGTGGCCCATGATGGTCACGACCGGCGCGCGGCTGGTCAGGTCCTCGGCCTTGTCGTCGGACGGCATATCGTAGAGGCCGGCTTCGACGTCAGACTCGGCGACGCGCTTGACGGTGTGGCCAAGTTCGGTGGCGATCAGTTCGGCAGTATCGGCATCGATCACGTCGTTGATGGTCACCATCTTGTCCATGCCCATCAGCATCTTGATGACGGTGACGGAGCGCTCGGCCATGCGGTTGGCGAGCTCGCCGACCGTGATGGCTTCGGGGATGGTGACTTCGCGAGCGAGCTTGGGAGCAGCCTGGACGTTGCGGCCCATCTTCTTGTCGCGACGACGGCGCATGGCCGCGAGCGACGGACCGCGGTCGCGATCGGACTCGGTGGTGGCGGTCGAGACCGTCAGGCGGGCGCGCGCGAATTCCTCTTCACCGGCGCGACGGGTCGGACGCTCCGGCGTGGCGCCGGTGCGACGGGCATTCTCGGTTTCCATCGGACGGCCGCCAGCAGGCGGCACCGAACGGGTGCGGCGGCCATCGGCTTCCGACGGCGGCGCTGGAACATTGGGGATGGGCGCCGGGCCGCGGCTGAAGCCGCCGCCAGGGCGACGATCAGCACCGCCCGGACCGGCCGGACGACGGTCGCCCATCGGGCCACCGGGACGGCCGGTCGAGGGACCGCCGGGGCGACGGTCAGCACCCGGAGGACCGGGACGACGGTCGGTAGACGGACCACCCGGACGGCGATCCGCACCAGGACCCGACGGACGGCGATCGGCGCCGGGCGCGGTCGACGGACGGCGAGCTTCGTAGCTGCCGGTGCTGCGCGAGACGGGCGCAGGGCGCTCGGCGCGCTCTTCGACGACGGGCTCGGCGACCGGGCGTTCGGCTTCGATGGTCGCGGTTTCGGCGGCGGTGGCGGCGGCAGCGGCCGCTTCGCGTTCGGCGTCGGCGCGGGCCGCAGCCTCGCGGAGTTCGCGACGGCGCGCATCTTCCTCGGCGCGACGAGCGTCGGCCTCGGCGGCGCGACGATTGTCTTCGGCCTGGCGGGCGCCGGCCTCGCGCAGAGCGCGGGCACGGGCCTCGGCTTCCGCGCTGGAGAGGCCAGGGGAACGGGGAACGGGAGCCGCCGGGGTGCGGGTCTGCGGCCGGCCGCCATCGCCGCGGGCGGCGGGAGCCTGGCGCGGCGCGGGAGCCGCCGAGGGGGCATTGCCGGCCGGACGTGCCGGTGCGGCGGTCGTGCCGTGCGGCACGACGCGGGTCTTGCGCTCGACCACGACGGTGCGCGGCCCACGCGACATGCCGGGACGTGCGCCGACCGCTGGACCGCCCTTGAGCGTCAGGGTTTTCTTGTGGGCACCGTCTTGCGTCTTGTCGTCGCTGTCAGCCATAAAAACTCGTCTCTTTCAAAGGTCAGTTGGCGATGTAACGAGCCAGTCGTTCGGCCCGTTTCACCGCTGCTTCACCTGCTGCCCCTTGGGTCGGCGCAGCATGTATCACATTTTCGATCCCGAGCGCCAAACCCAATTGCGCGGAATCGAGCAATTCGAAATGCGGCCGGTCGGCGGTCTCAAGTCCCTGTTCCTGCGCGGCTTTGTCGGCCGCTTTGAGGGTCGCGAGGAGCTTCTTCCGGCCATCGTCGGCGGCGTCGGTGGCGCTCAGCAGCGCAATCGCCTCGCCGGTCTCGAGCGCGGCTTTGACCTTCATGGCGCCGGTCAGGAGCTGGCCCGCCTTCCGCGCCATCTGCAACGAGGACACAAAGCGCTGCTCGAGCCGCAGTTGCGTCAGGGCCGGCAAATCGTCCGGCACCGTGACGGCGGTCTTGAGGCTCTTGGCGAAGGCCTTTTTCTTGACGGCCTCGGCGACATTGCGGACGCCGAGGCTGATCCAGACGCCGCGGCCTTCGGCCTTGGCGTCGGTATCGGGGACCAGCACGTCGTCGGGACCGACGACAAAGCGGATAAGCTCCGCCGCCGGCTTCACCTCATGGGTGAGCGCGCAGCGCCGTTCGATCTCATCCTTGCCGGGCACCGGGCGGTGGTCGCCCGCATTTACGCGGGCGCTCCTTCCTCGGCCAGCTCTTCGGCCGGCGGCGCGAGATCGGCTTCGGTGATCCAGCCGGCCTTGAGACGGGCCTGCAGGATCATGTCCTCGGCCTCTTCGCGGCTGACCGGGAACTCCTTGAACGTGCCGTCGAAGCGCTTCACTTCGCCATCCTTGCGTTCGGTCCAGCCGACCAGATCGTCAGCGGCACAGCCGGCGAAATCCTCGACCGTCTTGATGTCGTCCTTGCCCAGGGCCACGAGCATGGCGGCGTTGAGGCCGTTGATCTCGTAGAGGTCATCGGCGACGCCGAGCTTGATGCGCTCTTCGTCGTTGGCCTTCTCGATCGCCGCCAGATAGTCGGTGGCGCGGGTCTGGATTTCCGAAGCAGTCTCTTCGTCGAAGCCCTGGATCGAGGCGATTTCACTCACATCGATGTAGGCGAGCTGCTCGACCGAAGAGAAGCCTTCGGAGGCCAATAGCTGGGCAACCATCTCGTCGACATCAAGGGCCTGCATGAACAAAGCCGACCGCTCGGTGAATTCCTTCTGCCGGCGCTCGGACTCTTCCTGCTCGGTGAGGATGTCGATGTCCCAGCCGATGAGCTGGCTGGCAAGACGCACGTTCTGGCCGCGGCGACCGATGGCGAGGCTGAGCTGCTCGTCGGGGACCACGACTTCGATCTTTTCGGCCTGCTCGTCGAGCACGACCTTGGCGACGTCGGCCGGCTGCAGCGCCGAGACCACGAGGTCGGCGATGTTTTCGGTCCAGGGGATGATGTCGATCTTTTCGCCCTGGAGCTCACCCACCACAGCCTGCACGCGCGAACCGCGCATACCGACGCAGGCGCCGACCGGATCGATCGAGCTGTCGTTGCTGGTCACGGCGATCTTGGCACGGCTGCCCGGGTCGCGGGCGATCGAGCGGATGGTGATGATGCCGTCGTAGATCTCGGGCACTTCCTGCATGAAGAGCTTGGCCATGAACTGCGGGTGGGTGCGGCTCAGGAAGATCTGCGGGCCGCGCTGTTCGCGGCGCACGTCGTAGATGTAGGCGCGGACGCGGTCGCCGTAGCGGTACATCTCGCGCGGGATCAACTCGTCGCGGCGAATGATGGCTTCGCCACGGCCGAGGTCGACGATGACGTTGCCGTATTCGACGCGCTTGACGGTGCCGTTGACGATCTCGCCGACGCGATTGATGTACTCGTCGTACATGCGCTCACGCTCGGCATCGCGCACCTTCTGGACGATCACCTGCTTGGCCGACTGGGCGGCGATGCGGCCGAACTCGATGGGCGGCAGCGGCTCGGTGACGAAGTCGCCGAACTTGGCGGCAGAGTTCTTGGCCTGCGCGTCCTTGAGGTTGATCTGCTTGCTCGGATCTTCCACCGCCTCGACCACTTCGAGCAGGCGCCACAGGCGGAGCTCGCCGGTCTTGGGGTTGATCTCGGCGCGGATCTCGGTCTCGGCGCCGTAGCGGGTCTTGGCCGCCTTCTCGATCGCATCCTGCATGGAGGCGATGACGATCATGCGGTCGATCGACTTTTCCCGCGCCACCGCATCGGCAATCTGCAGCAGTTCAAGTCGGTTCGCACTAACGGCCATTTATTGGATCTCCTCGGAGAGTTTACGTTTGCCCGCCGCGTCCTCGGCCGTACCGGCCTCCGGGTCGTCGGACATGTCGTCTATAGAGTTCTGTTCTACCGTCTCGATGTCGTCGTCTTCATCGATCGGGTTCTCCTCCTGGTCGGCTTGCGCCATGTTGAGGAGCTTGTCGGTCATCACGAGCTTGGCTTCGGCAATCGCCGAGAGCGGCAGCACGTGGTTGGGGTCGGTGTCCTTGGGGGCATCGGGCAGCCGAATGGTGACGGTGTCGTCGCCTACCGCTTCAATGAGGCCGCGATAGCGCCGGCGATCGCCTTCGACGGCGTCGCTCAATTCCACCTTGGCCTCGTGGCCGATGAAGGCCCGATAGTCGCGGGCGCGCACCAGCGGCCGGTCGATGCCGGGCGAGCTCACCTCGAGATGATACTCCCGATCGATCGGATCCTCGACGTCGAGCACCGGCGAGAGGTCTTTGCTGAGGCGCTCGCAGTCGGTGATGGTGAAGCGGCCATTGGCATCCTCGGCCATGATCTGCAGCGTGCAGCCATTGTCCTGTGTGACCTTCACGCGGACCAGCGCATAGCCGAGATCATTGGCAACCGGCTCGACGATGCGCGAAATGCGCTGCTCGAGGCCGGTCTCCCGGATGTAGCGTTTCTCAGTCAGATCGAAAGCCAAGCGGCGCCTGTCTTTGTTGGCGGTCGCTCGCGCAGAGGCTCGCGGCTCGCCGGGTAAACAAAAAGAGCGGGGGCCGGTCAGGGCACCCACTCTCGAATGAGAGCAATGATGTAGCTGTCATATAGCGCCGGAGCCGGTCCGGCGCAAGGGCAACGCTACTTCGCAGCCGGCCGCCACAGATAGTAGGCGCCGCCGATCAGCACGATCAGGTGGGCGACAAGGCCGACGGCAACCCCCGAAAACGGGATGTCGCCCTGCTGCACGCTCCAGAGATCGGCGAAAAAGCCGATGCCGTGGATGGCGACGTTGGTCCACAGCACCGCCCGCAGCGTTTCCGACATGGTGTGGTTGCGGACGAGGAAGTTGAGGAGCGCCACGCCCAGCATCACCGAGCCGAGGACGCGGAAGATGGTGGCGGTGGCGGGTGATCCCGCAAGCTGGAACTGGGTCGCCGCGAACGCCGGCGCAAAGAGCATCAAAAGACCGAAGGCGAGCGCCAGGATGGCGGCCACCCAGAAATAGTATGCGCGCTTCATGATTTCCCCCCGAAGTGACGCTGACGGGAAGGTAATCACTGGTTGCCGCGCCTGCAACGAGCCCGGTTGGCAATCGATCGTAAAGGCTGACGCACGAAGTTACCTGCGCCGCTTGGACGAATTAGCCTCCGGTAAACCACGCATTCCTAGGCTTTGGGCGTTCGATCACCAAGGCCGACCCATGACTGCCGCTCTCAAGCTTGCTCCCCAGCTCCCCGCCGATGTCATCCCCGATCCCGACCGCCTCGCCGCCGTCGACCGCTATGATGTGCTCGACACACCGCGCGAGGAGGCGTTCGAACGCATCACCAAGCTGATGACGCTGGTGCTCAAGACCGACAGCTCGATCGTGTCGCTGATCGACGGGCATCGGCAGTGGTACAAGGCAGCGCAGGGCGCTGCATTGTCAGAGGTGCCGGTGGCCGACAGCTTCTGCCGGGTGACGATCCAGGGCGACGACCCGGTGGTGGTGCCCGATGCCACCAAGGATCCGCGTTTCTCGGATCATCCGCATGTGACCGGTGGCATGAATGTGCGCTCCTATATCGGGGTGCCGCTCAAGACGGCGGACGGACACAGTATCGGAACGCTGTGCGCCTTCGGCCTCAAGCCGCGCGAGTTCAGCGAGGACCAGGCGCAGATCCTCAAGGAGCTGGCCAAGGTCACCATCAACGAGCTGGAATTGCGGCAGCTGGCGACCAGTGACAGCCTCACCGGCATCATGACACGGCGCGCCTTCAAGGAAGACGCCGGCAGGTATGTGGCGCACGCCCGTCGTCATCGCAGCCGGCTGAGCGCCATCGCCTTCGATATCGACCACTTCAAAGCGATCAACGACACCTATGGGCATGCCGCCGGCGATCAGGTGCTGAAAGCCGTCACCAAGGCCGTTGCGGCACAGCTGCGCCATAGCGATCTGTTCGGTCGGCTGGGCGGCGAGGAGTTCGTGGCCCTGTTGCCCGAGACCGATCCCAAAGGAGCCATCGAGGTCGCCGAGAAACTACGCGGCGTGATCCGCGGGCTCAAATTTCCAGGCAGCCACCCGCCGATGGGCGTGTCGGCAAGCTTCGGTGTCGCGGCGTTCGACCCCAATGCCGACGATGTCGACAAGCTGCTGGTCAAGGCCGACGAGGCGCTCTACGAGGCCAAACGCAATGGCCGCAACCGCTCGGAAAGCTGGAGCGGCACGACGACCTCGACCACCAAGCAGGTGGTGCGGCGGCGCGTGCTGAAGGCCGGCAAGCTGATCTTCAACGATCGCAATTCCACCGTGGACTGTACGGTGCGCTCGATCTGGGAGACCGGCGCGGACGTCGACGTGTCGACCACCGTCGGGATCCCGGACGAGGTGACGCTCGCCATCCGCTCGGACGGGACCGAGACCAAGTGCCGGATCACGTCACGGCGCACGGCGGGACTGGAACTGACGTTCGAGTAGTTCGGGACGGGTGCAATCTCGGCTCGGTGGATGTGGCCGCCCCCTCCACCGCCTCTCGGCGGTCCCCCTCCCCCGCGACTTCGTCGCAGGAGAGGATCCCGACTGCGAGTTAGAGCTACTTCTCCCACGTCACATTTTCGACGTTGGCGCCGAGATCCTTGAGGGTGCCGCGGAGCTCCTTGACCATGGGGTCGGGGCCGCAGAGGTAGAAGTTCTGGGCGAAGTCCTTGACGTGCGCCTTGAGGAACTTCGCGTCGATGCGGTCGTGGAGGAGTTTCGATTGCGGATCGTCGGTGACGGTCCAGATGACGTTCAGCCCGCGCATCGCTTCGAACTCGTCCCTGAGGATGATGTCAGCTTCGGTGCGGTTGGAGACGATCAGGGTGTGGCCGTCCATCTTGCGGCGGTGGTGCAGGTCGCGAAGGATGGCGATGAAGGGCGTGATGCCGGCGCCGCCGGCAATGAAGATGCCGGGCCCCTTGTAGGTGATGGTGCCCCAGACATCGCGCAGAATCAGGTGCCGGCCCGGGGTATAGCCGTAGAGCCGTTCGGTGACGCCATCGCCGCCGGTGTTGAAATAGCTCTTGATGGTGAATTCGAGCTCAGGGTCGTCGGCGAGCGCGGTGAAGGTGAAGGGATGCTTCTTGTCGCGCCAGCCATCTTCGTCGAGCGACACCTCAGTCGCCTGCCCGGGTTTGAAGCCGTAGCCTTCGGGTTTTTCGAAGCGGTAGCGGCGGACGTTGTGGGTGACGTTCTCGATGTCGAGGATTTTGACGCTATGATCCATGCGAGCCTCCGATAGGGCAACGTCACACTAACGCCGATTCATCCGCCGGGTTTGTCGACAATCGCGTGATTTTCGCTGGTGGCGCCGATGGTTTCGATTTGGAAACTGACGCGCCCGAGGGCCACTGAGGCGCCTTGACGCGCCTCGCTATCTTGCCCGTAACGCTCTCTATTCATTGCGTAATTTCAAGCCGGCGCATGGCAGATATGCTGTCTTGGCGGCGAGGGATGGAGCGCGCATTTCAGCGTTGTCCAAAGCAAACGAAAGGGACAACGAAATGACCATCTCCAAGATTTCCGCTCTCGCGCTCACCGCTGTCGTCGCCCTCGGCGCTGCCGCTCCGGCGCTCGCCAATGACGGCAATGGCGCCTTCGACAGCGCCTTCTACATCCAGCAGCTGCGCTATGACGGCGTGAACGCTGTCGCGGCCAACGAAGTCACGGGCGACACCTTCAGCGCCACCGTGATCGGCGCCGACGGCCACACCTCGTACCAGCTGTTCGACAAGGACTCGCTGCAGCTGATCAAGCGCTGAGCGTTGCGTAACAGGACAGAGCCGGCGGACTACCCTGCCGGCTCTTTCGCGTTCAGACGTTGGAATTGAGCTGTGCGATGAGCGCCACGGGCGGCTCACCGGACCGGGCGTCGAAGATACGCCTCGCCTCGAGCACGCTCTGCCAATGGACCATTGCGAAGGCCTCGAAGGCTTCGAAGGCCTTGAGGGCTTCGGCCCCTAGCGCGGTCAGCGCGTAATCGACGCGCGGCGGGATGGTGGCGTAGCTGGTGCGCGAGATGAAGCCATCACGCTCCAGTGATCGAAGGCTGGCGGTCAGCGCCTTCTGCGAGATGTGACCGATCTCGCGCTGCAGTTCGGTGAACCGTCTGGTCTCGCGCCGCAGATGCAGCACTACGGTCAAATTCCATTTGCTGTGGCGGGCGGTCAGCAATTCATCGAGGATTGCGCTGTCCAGCGGTTGGCTCCTGGGCCCCATAAAACTACTCCGACTGGCGCGGTCCCCTCGGCCACGCGGGTAACGTCCCTCGCGTTCGGGCATGTTGGTGCTCGTCCGCGAGATTTCCAGAGGCAGCGATGGGCGCGAAGCGAGATAAATCCGCTGTAATCACACAGCAATGATCGATTCGATCTCGCTGAGGCTCACGCTACCGGCGGGGCGCTTCTCATTGACCAGCAGGCGGCCGAGGCGGCAGAGGCCAGCGTTAACCGGTGTGGCAACACCGTGCAAACGGCCGAGCAGCACGATCTCGCCATTGAGGTAATCGGTTTCGATCGAGCCGGTGCCGCGGGCGAGTGATTGCGCCGAGGACGAGCCGACGCGCTCGGCGCCGGCGACGGGTTGCACCTGCATCAGGCGCTTGCGGCGCTCGTTGTCGGGACCGACGTCAGCAAAAGCGATGCCGGCGGCACGCAACACCGCGGCGCCCTCGTCGCGGGCACGCTTCAGTAGATCGTCGTTCTGTCTGGTGTCACCTGCTGCAGCGTCGACGACGTTGCCGAGGTTCATCAGCAGCTTGCCGTACTTGCTCTCCATCGCACGCTCCTGCGCGAAGGCGGCGAAGCCGGCGTGGTTGAGCGTATCGACGATCGCGGTCACAGTGGAATCGGTGCCCGTGGGATAGCGGCCGATGTCGAACAGGCCAGCATGCGGCGCGCCGAACGCGGCGACATCGCCGGCACGGATGAAGGTTGCGGGCATCACGACCAGCATGGCGTAGACATTGGCGAAGCGGCGCAGCGCCTCGCGCTCGTTGCTGACGCCGTTCTGGGCGCAGACGATCGCCTGGTGACGGGCGCCGGCTTCGGCGAGCGCCTCGAGTGCCGCGACCGTGTCCTGGCTCTTCATGGCGAGCAGGATCACGTCGTCGGGACGAAGGTTCAGCTCGCGCGGATGTTCGGCGACGGGGAAGCGGTGGCGCGTTTCGCCCGCGGGCGTGCGCAGCAGCAAGCCATTGTCGCGCAGCGCTTCGAGTTGCGCACCGCGCGCAATGCCGGCAACGTCGGCGCCGCTGGCTTGGAGCTTGGCGGCGAGCGTGCCGCCGATCGCGCCGACGCCGTAGACGATGAACCTCATGGGCGGATGAACTCGAAATAGAAGCTGACGTTCCGGCCTTCGAGCCGGGCCTTGTCTTCGTAGCGCGTCGGCTCCCAGCCCGGATAGGGCTCATGCCAGATGCCAGGCCGGCGCGGGGCGAAGCGGAAATCGGGCGAGCGCAGGATGTGGGCCAGCGTCCAGTTGGCGTAGTCCTCGATATCGGTGGCGAAGCGGAAGACGGTGCCGGGCTTCAGCACGCGGGCGAGCTCAGCAAGCGTGGTGGGCGAGATGAAGCGGCGCTTGTGGTGGCGGGTCTTGGGCCACGGATCGGGGTAGAGCAGATAGGCGCCATCGATCGAGGCGTCGGGCAGCTTGACCAGAAGCTTCAGCGCGTCGTCGGTAAACAGGCGGACGTTGCCCAGGTCGTTGTCGTCGATGGCCTCGAGCAT
>JADMIO011070323.1_pt1 | contig 23762 bp, 24 predicted proteins | sample 8958161 | NCBI WGS metagenome assembly JADMIO01 (sample SAMN16585339, study PRJNA669376) | soil metagenome | isolation source: Crop rotation soil | place: USA: Cullars Rotation, Alabama | collected 2011
GCGACAACTTGTCCACGTGGAATTCTAAGCTTAGGATCCCAATGTGCTGGAAAGCACCGTAGCCAATGACGGCCACCTTCTTTCCTCTGAGATAGTCAGGGTCGCAGTCCCTGTCGTAAAAAGCTTTCATCTTCTTCCTCCGGTGTCTTACGGTTTGCTACGTTGAACCCTTGTCAGGGGCGCAGCCGGTCCCTGCCTGAATCGCGTGGTTTTCAACCTGCGCATCACAATTTAAGCATCAGCTTTCGAAGCCGACTCAGGCAGGGACTAGCTCCGCCCCCACAATCCCATTGCTAAGAAAATCTCTTCACGCTTCTGCCGCCGCGATCATCTCGGCGATCTCTTCGTCGAGCGTCTGCTCGGCCAGCCGGGAGATAGCGACCGTGCCCGTGCGAACGATCTCGCGAATGCCGAACGGCTTGAGCAGATCAATCATCGCGCTCACTTTGTTCCAGTCGCCGGTCGCTTCAACGATGATGCCTTCATCGCTCACGTCAACGACTTTGGCGCGGAAGATATGGACGAGGCTCAGCACCTCTTGTCGTTCGCTGCCGGCGTGCGCGCAGACGTTAATGAGCGCCATCTCGCGCTCGATGTGGCGCACGCTGCTCATATCAACGGCGCGCAGCACGCGGACTTGTTTATCGAGCTGGCGCGTGATCTGTTCAATCGTGTCGTCGTCGCCGCGCGTCACCAGCGTCATGCGCGAGATGTTCGGGTCGAGCGTCTCGGCGACGGTCAAGCTCTCGATGTTGTAGCCGCGCGCGCTGAACATGCCGACGATGCGCGACAATTCGCCAAAGCGATTTTCAACCAGAATGGAAAGCGTGTGTCTCATTGTTTGTTCGTCGTTCCTTCGTTCGTCTCTTGTTCGTCTCTCGATTATTCGAGCACCATCTCTTTGAGTCCCGCGCCGGCAGGAACCATCGGATAGACATTCACCTCTTCGGCGACCAGTATGTCCATGACGACGACGCCCGGCGTCGCCAGGCCGCGCTGCAACGTCGCGCGCAGTTGATCGGGCCGCGTCGCGCGCAAGCCGGTCGCGCCGTAGGCTTCGGCGAGCTTTACGAAATCGGGCAGCCACTCCATGTTGACGTGCGAGTAAGCGCGGTCATAAAACAGCTCCTGCCACTGGCGCACCATGCCGAGATAGTTGTTGTTCATGATCACGATCTTGGTGTTGGCTTTGTATTGCACGGCGGTGGCGAGTTCCTGCGCGGTCATCTGAAAGCCGCCGTCGCCGACAAACGCGATCACCTGTTTGTCGCGGTAGGCTATTTGCGCGCCGAGCGCCGCCGGGAAGCCGAAGCCCATCGTCCCCAGTCCACCAGAAGTCAGCCACTGGCGCGGGCCATTGAACGGGTAATACTGCGCGACCCACATCTGGTGCTGGCCAACGTCTGTCGCAATAATCGCTTCGCCGTGCGTCAGCGCGTGCAGTTCTTCGACGAGCTGCTGCGGCATGATCACGTCGTCGCGCTTCTTGTAAGTGAGCGGCGCGTACTCTTTCCACTCTTCGATCTGCTCCCACCAATCGGCGAGCCGCGTCTTGCTGGTCGCCGCCGTCTCGTCGCTCACCATATCGAGCATCTGCTCGATGACGCTTCGGGCATCGCCGACGATGCCGACCTGTGCGCGGCGGTTCTTGTGAATTGAGCTTGGGTCAACGTCAACGTGAATGACTTCGGCTTCGGGCGCGAACTTGTCGAGCGCGCCGGTGACGCGATCATCGAAACGCACGCCGATGGCGATGATCAGGTCAGATTCCGAGATCGCCATATTCGCCCAGTAGGTTCCGTGCATGCCGAGCATGCCGAGCGACAACTTATGGCCGGACGGGAAACAGCCCAATCCCATCAAGGTCGGTGCGACCGGAAGGTTGAGGCGTTCAGCGAGCGCAAGCAATTCGTTCGCGCCGTTCGAGTGGATGACGCCGCCGCCGACATAAAGAATCGGGCGCCGCGCTTTGCTCATCTTCTCGACCGCCTGACGCACGGCTTCGCTGTCGCCCTTCTGATAAGGGTGATAGCCGGGCAGGAAGACGCGATCGGGATAATCGAACTCGGTCGTCTCGGCGGTCACGTCTTTCGGGATGTCAATCAAGACGGGGCCGGGCCGACCACTGCTTGCGATGTAGAATGCTTCTTTGACGACATCGGCGAGGTCGCGCACGTCTTTAACAAGGTAGTTGTACTTGGTGCAGGGCCGCGTGATGCCGACGGTGTCGGCCTCTTGAAATGCATCCGTGCCGATCAGCTTGCGCGGCACTTGCCCGCTGATGACCACGAGCGGCGTCGAATCCATGTAGGCATTGGCAATGCCCGTCACCGCGTTGGTCGCGCCGGGGCCGGATGTAACCAGCGCGACGCCCGGCTTGCCTGTGGCTTTGGCGTAGCCTTCGGCCATGTGTATCGCGCCTTGCTCGTGACGGCTCAAGACGTGGTGCAATTGTTCGCGCATACGGCACAGCTCGTCATAGATGTGCAGCACCGCGCCGCCTGGATAACCGAAGATGGTGTCCACGCCTTCTTTAATCAGCGATTCACAAAGGATGCGCGCGCCGCGCATTAATGGCGTTCGTTCGTCCGTCTCCATCTGAGCCGTGCGGGGTTTCGATTTCGCTTTCGTCGTCGCCGACATTCAATCAATCTCCTTACGGGGGTCGTTGTCCGAGATGATGTAGGGTTCAGGCTTCCTGAAAACTTCTTGAATGCTGAAAACTGCCGCCTAAAAACTTGAAAGGCCATCATCCTTTGCTTTGGATGATGGCCTTTCGCTTCTCGCTTGGCTTTGACCATCATCCGCTCTTGCCGTTAAGCAGAATAATGCTGGCGCTAATAATTACATTTACCTTGACGAGCGACTTGGCGACGAGCGTGCGGGCGGCGAACGAACGCGGCGCTATTGATACGGTCGCGGGTTTGACGAGGCTGTCGAGTTCGCTGTGCGCTCCCAGGTTCATCATCGCTTTATTCGCCCAAACGATTGATCTGCAAGAGTCTTGAAACCAGGCAAAGTGTTACACGATTCCCCCATGCGGGCAAATAGAAAATCCTTATCACTTGATAAGCAAAACTATGGTGCTGAATAACTCAACAAAACGGGCGCTTCAGAAGGTTGTGACTTCTGAAGCGCCCTAGAGAACGTCCACGTCGAGAATCAGAGGAGACCAGAAGAAGAGCAGGAACCATTCGATTACGTCACAAGGCGCGGCTCGGCAGCCGCCACATCCGCGAGCGGCAGTGATGGGCCGAGCATCGCCGCCAGTTCTTCGTTACTGTGGCGCAGGCAGAACGATTGAAACGTTTCGTCGCCGTCGCGCTCTTGCTTGTAACGCGTGAAGAGCTGCGCCATGCGCTCGGCCAGTTCTTCAGAAGGGATGCGCACGCCGACGCGGCGGCCAAAGCTCTCGTGTTCACCGACGCCGCCGCCTAGGAAGACTTGAAACGTCTCGCGCTTGCGGCCATTGATGGTGACCAGCGCGCCTTCGAGTCCGACATCGCAGATATGGTGCTGGCCGCACGAGTTCGGGCAGCCCGTGACGCTTATGCGCACACCATCATCCATATCAACGGCGCGCGAAAGATAATCATCAAGCTCGACCGCGCGATTCTTGGTCTCGGCGATGGCCAGTTTGCAGAACTGCACGCCCGTGCAGGCGATGATGCCGCGCCGCGCCCAACTCGGCTGATAATCAAGATGGTTTGCGTCCAACTCGCGTGTGAGAGCGGGCAGATTCGCTTCGTTGACATCGAGCAGGATGATGTTCTGCGTGTTCGTTGCTCGCAGGCGACCGCTGCCATACGTCTCAGCCAATTCGGCCAGTCGCGCCAGTTCATCACCAGACGTGCGCCCGCCAAGCAGCGAGATGCCGACGTAATGCTGATCCGGTTGACGCTGGCGATGTATGCCTAGGTGCGTGCGGTCGCGTGCAGTGATCGGCTCGGCTTCGGCGTGCTCTGATCGAGTCAAGCGGCGACCCAATCGCTCTTCTATCGCTTCGCGGAAGCGCGGAATCTCCCACTGCTCGACGAGGAATTTCAAGCGTGCGCGCTTGCGATTTTTGCGATTGCCTTCGTCGCGGAAGACCGAGGCGATGGCCGCGCACAGCTCGACCGCTTCATCGGGTTCGATCAGCACGCCGAGGTCTTTCGAGAAGCGCGGCGTCGTTGACAAGCCGCCGCCGATTCGTGCGCGAAACGCCGTGCGGCCCGCTTCTTTCACGGCAAACAGGCCGATGTCGTTGATCTCAGGATAGACGCAGCGCGCCGCACAACCGGTGATGGCGATCTTGAACTTGCGCGGCAGATTCGAGAAGTCGCGGTTGCCGACGAAGAAGTCGTTGACCTGCTCGATCAACGGCGTCGCATCCAACAACTCGTCCGCATCAACGCCCGACACGGGACAGTTGATGATATTGCGCACGCAATCGCCGCAGGCTTCAGTCGTTGATAAGCCGATACGCCGCAAGCGGTCGAGAATGTCAGGCAGGCTTTCGACTCTCACCCAGTGGAGCTGTATGTTCTGCCGCACAGTGATGTCCGCTAAGCCGCGCCCGTGCTCATTAGCAAGCAATGCAATCTCGCGCAGTTGATGCGAAGTCAGATCGCCGCCCGGCATGCGCAAGCGCACCATGAAGTAACCGTCTTCGGCGGGCCGCTGCGTGTAGATGCCATACCAGCGAAAGAGCGCTTCATCTTCGGGCGTGATCGCGCGATGGCCAAGCTCTGCGTAACGATAGATATCCGCGAGAACGTCGAGGCCGTCTTTGCGCTGCTTGATCTCTTCGATGTTCATACTGCCCTCTGAATAGATGAGCGGGAATGCGCGGAAACATCTCTCTGCCTTTGATTCCCTTCCCGCATTCCCGCTCAACCCGGTTCACACGGCGGCTTCGACCGCCGCGGAGGTTGTAATCTGCGCCACGCTCGCGGCGAGGGCGCCAGTTTCGAGTAAGTGATCAAGGATGCTCGCGGCGCTCTCCTCAATCGTTTCGACAGAGCTGTCTACGAGCACGTCGGGTGCGTACGGCGCTTCGTAAGGATCGGAGACGCCTGTGAAGTTCTTGATCTCGCCGGCGAGCGCTTTTTTGTAAAGCCCTTTGACATCGCGTGCGACCAGCACGTCGAGCGGCGCTTGCACAAAGACTTCGACAAAGCGCGCGCCATCGCTTTCGACCGACTGGCGAACATCATCACGCGACTGCCGGTACGGCGAGATGGCTGAGGCGAGCACAATCACGCCATTGCGTGCCAGCAGTCGCGCGACGAAACCGATGCGGCGGACGTTGGTGTCGCGGTCTTCTTTTGAAAAGCCGAGTCCGCGACTGAGATTCTCGCGGACTTCGTCGCCGTCGAGCGTCTCGACCGGGTGGCCCGCCGCTGTGAGTTCATTCTTGAGAGCCAGTGCAAGCGTTGTTTTGCCCGCGCCCGAAAGCCCTGTAAGCCAGATCACTGTTCCCTTGCTCATAGATTCTGTAATCTTCCTTTCAATATGATTAGCGTTGTAGTCTCAGTGGCACGACCTGGGTCGCATCGGCGTGCAATCCGCATTCGGTCTTTGCGTGGCCTGACCAGCGGCCCGCGCGTTCCGATTCGCCGGCGCGCACGGCGCGCGTGCAGTGCGTGCAGCCGATGCTCGGATAGCCGGCGTCGTGCAGCGGGTTATACGGCACTTCGTTGGCGGCGATATAGTCCCACACGTCGCGTTTGGTCCAGCCGACCAGCGGGTTGATCTTCACGCGCTGCCAGCGATAGTCCCACTCGACGGCGCGCGACGCGGCACGTGCCGTCGTCTGGTCGCGGCGAATCGCCGTGATCCACGCATCCAAATCTTTGAGCGCTTCCTTCAATGGCTCGATCTTTCTCAGCCGGCAACACAGATCGGGATCGCGCGACCACAAGCGCGGCCCGAACATCTCGTCTTGAGCTTCAGGAGTGATGGCGGTCTGCACGGCTCGTATCTCTACGCCGTAGCGGTCTTCGAGGCGGCGGCGCAACTCGTAGGTTTCGGGAAAGAGAAAGCCGGTGTCGAGAAAGAAGATTGCGGGCTGCGGGTTGATCTTCGCGGCCATATCAATGAGCGCCGCGCCTTCTGCGCCAAAGCCTGTCGCAATGGCGACACGGTCGCCGAACTCGTCGAATGCGTGTGAAAGAATCTGTTGCGGCGTGGCCTCTTCGAGTTGTTCGGCCATCGCTTCGATGCGATTCAGCGGGTTGTATTCGAGCTGCACGAATTCGCTTTTGGGTAATGCCATGATCTTCTCCGATTAACGGCTAGCCGTCTGCGCCTGCGGTGCAAGTGAAGCGAGTGAATGTTCCAGTGCCGCCGAGCCGAACCACGCAAGCGTGTAGCGCAAGGCGACGACTTCGCCGACGACCGCGATGGCCGGCGACGCGATGTGTAGATCGCATGATTCGGTTGCAACAAGATCGGCGAGTGTGCCGGTGTAGACTTCCTGATGTGCGTAGGTTCCCGACCGGATGATAGCAATCGGCGTCGCACGGTCGCGCCCCGCTTCGATCAGATGGCCTGCGATCTCGGCAATCGTTTCGGCGCACATAAAGATCACCAGTGTGTCGGCGGCGTGCGCCGTCACCGACCAGTCAATCGCGCGGCGGCTTTTTTGCGGGCTGTCGTGACCTGTAATGAAGGCGACGCTCGATGCCGCGCCGCGATGCGTCAGCGGAATGCCAGCGTAAGCGGCGGCGGCGACGCCCGACGAGACGCCCGGCACGACCTCCCACACGACGCCCGCCGCGACTAAGGCTTCGGCCTCTTCGCCGCCACGCCCAAAGATGAACGGGTCGCCGCCTTTCAACCGCGCCACGGTTTTGCCGGCGCGGGCCTGCTCGATCAGTATGCGATTGATCTCGGTTTGCGGTGTCGAAGGATGGCCGGCGCGCTTGCCGACATCAATCAATTCGACGCCGCGTCGCGCGTAACGGAGCGTTTCGGGATTGACCAAGTAGTCGTAAACGATGACGTCGGCGGCGGCGATGACGTCGGCGGCCTTGATCGTCAACAGCCCCGGATCGCCCGGCCCCGCGCCGACCAGATAGACCTTTCCAGCTTGTCTCACTTGCTCGCTCATCGCACCGTTCAATCGCCAACAAAGAAAAAACCCACCAGAGGCGCGGCGCCTGTGGTGGGTCGGTGGTAACTCTAACCGTTAAGTTCTAGAGCTTACGTTTTAGACTGATAGACCTCCACTGAAGGCTCCGCCGGGCGCGCTTGTAGCGCGCAACAACAGATACAACATGCGAAGCCGTTCATCTGGTTCATCAGTCGTTTCATAATTCGTACGTTGAGACCTTACTCGCTTGCTACCTTAACCAAGTGCTTCAAGCGAGTCAAGCACCAAATTGTAAAAAAGTTTCTTCATCAACTGAATTCATCAACCGATAAGCCGTAGGTCCACAGCACGAATGGGCTTGAGAGCGGGGCGGCAGCCATCCTACAATTGCGTCGCCCCGAAGGTAAGATAACGACGCTTTTGTAAGATAGCGATTTCCTCCTCAGATTAAGGGAGACTATGACCGACCAGACAAGTGAGATTAAAAAGCTCTCGACGCTGCTGGAAGTCAGTCAGGCGCTGTCAGGCACGCTCAACTTAAAGGCGGCGCTGCATCGCGTGCTGGAAATCCTCGAACAACAGCACGGCATGCTGCGCAGCGCTGTGATGCTGCTGAACGAGCAGACTAACGAATTAACCATCGAAGCGGCTAACGGCATCACCGCCGATGGCCAGCGCCAGCGTTACCGGCTCGGCGAAGGCATCACGGGCCGCGTCGTCGAAAGCGGCAAGCCGATTGTCGTGCCGCAGGTCAGCCGCGAGCCGCTCTTTTTGAATCGCGCCGCGCCGCGCCGCGACTTGAGCAAACAGGAACTGTCCTTTATCTCCGTGCCGATTACGCTGAACCGCAAGGCGGTCGGCGCGATTGGCGTTGATCTGAAATTCAAGAAGGACCGCGACTTCGACCGCACGGTGCGCTTCCTGCGCGTCATTGCCTCGATGATCGCTCAGGCCCTACGCATGCAGCGTTCGGTCGAAGGCGAACGGCGGCGGCTGCTCGATGAGAATATACATTTGCGGCAAGAACTGCGCGAGCGTTACGACTTCACCAATATCATCGGCAACAGCGGCCCGATGCGATTGGTCTACGAGCAGGTGGCGCAGGTCGCGCCGACCAACACGACCGTGTTGATACGTGGCGAATCGGGCACTGGCAAGGAGTTGATCGCTCATTCGATTCATTACAACTCGCCGCGGTCGCGCAAGCCTTTTATCAAGGTCAGCGTCGCCGCCTTGCCTGATACGCTCATCGAATCGGAGCTGTTCGGCTATGAGAAAGGCGCGTTCACCGGCGCGCAGTCGCGCAAGAAAGGCCGCTTCGAGCTGGCCGAAGGCGGCACACTATTTCTTGATGAGATCGGCGACTTGAACCTTTCGACACAGGTCAAGCTGCTGCGCGCCTTGCAGGAGCGCGAGTTTGAACGGCTAGGCGGCATCGAAACGATCAAGGTCAACGTGCGGCTGATTGCGGCGACCAACAAAGACCTCGAAAAGGCCATCAGCGAAGGCACGTTCCGTGAAGACCTCTATTACCGGCTCAACGTCTTCACGATCTTTGTGCCGCCGCTCAGAGAGCGCAAGTCGGACGTTTTGCAACTGGCCGATCACTTCCTCGAAAAGTTCGCGCGCGAGCACAACAAACACATCAAGCGCATCTCGACGCCGGCGATTGATATGTTGACGGCTTACCACTGGCCGGGCAACGTGCGCGAGTTAGAGAACTGTGTCGAGCGCAGCGTGCTGGTCTGCGACGGTCAGGTCGTCCACGGGCATCACCTGCCGCCGACGTTGCAGACGGCCTCTGAGAGCGGGACGGTCACGCGGCTGTCGCTCGACGCGGCGGTCGGCGCTTACGAGAAGGACTTGATTCAGGACGCGCTCAAGACGGCGCGCGGCAACCGCGCCCGCGCCGCCAAGTTGCTCAGCACGACAGAGCGCATCATCGGCTACAAGGTGAAGAAGTATGGCATTGTGTGCGAACGTTTTCGTTGAAAGGTCGCCGACGAAACCGCTGACGGGATTATCGGTCTGCTCGCTCGGTTGCCCGGCAGCCTCTAACAATTTTGTCTGCGATTCGCCGAGGCTCCAACACTTTTGTTAGCCTTGCCCTCCCCGCGCCATTTGCGTTGATGGCCAAAAAACCCGCGTTTTGCCAGGGTTTTATTCGATTTTCCAGCAATGCCGCGGGCTGGCATAACGATTGCCCTGTCATTCAAGCGGGCGGCGCGGTCGCCCTCTCGGTCAGCAATGAATTTGATGTAAGGAGAGACGTGATGAAGGAATCTTATGGTGAACTGATGGGACAGCTGCTGCGCTATCAAGGTCGTTATCCGCGAGAGGAAGAGTTCCGCGCCTTCCTGCGCGAGTCTGTGCGCACGCTGGCCCGCGACCTGAAAGCCTATGACATCGAGATTGCCCTTCTGCCGGAAACGAAGGCAGCGCAAGCAGGCGGTACAGGTCCAAAGAACTTGAAGATCAGCTGCGAATAATGACGACCGAGTTGAGATTCACGGATGAACACCGACGCCAAGTGATGCGCAGGTCAGATGGTCGCGCCGCTGTTCATCCGTGATGTTTCTTCGTGTAGTCGTGCGGACACGCACAATGCATCGGCGGCGCGCTCTCGTGATTTGATAAACATTTCTTATTTGACTCTCGACGGTCGCTCATTGTACTCTGACGCTTCTGAAGATGGACGTGGCGATTTAAGGCAACTTGCTCCACGTAAAACATGTGCTAAACCGCGGTAGAGTTTTCGACGCCCTGCGACGGTTTAGTGCAGGGCATTTTCGTTTTGTTCTTTCAACAATCAAGAACGTGGCGATTTAAGGTAACTTGCTCCACGTAAAAAACTGCTAAACAGCCCGGAAGGATTAAAAGCCCCGCGTCGTTTGGCGCGGGGCTTTTCTTTTTGCCAGTAGCCCGCGGCTGATGCAGTTATCAGTTATCAGTTCTCAGTTCCTAGTTGAAGCCGGCACAGCCAAAGCGCAACTAGGAACTGGCAACTGGCAACTGACAACTCTAACAGAGGAGATGAAGGCATGAGTTTCGTGCAAGGATTGAAATGCCGCGAGTGTGGCCGCCAGTATGAAAAGACGCTCAGGGCCGGCTGCGAAGACTGCTTCGCGCCGCTCGAAGTTGAATACGATTACACAGCGATTGCTCGCAACCTTTCGCGCGAGGCGATTCGTTCGCGCGACAAGAACCTGTGGCGTTACCGCGAGCTATTGCCGCTTGACTGTGAGCCGCGCGTCGGCCACTCATCGGGCGCGACGCCGCTCGTTCGCGCTGACCGATTGGGCCGCGCGCTCGGCCTCAGTCGGCTTTACATCAAAAACGACAGCGTCAACGCGCCGACGCTCTCTTTCAAAGACCGCGTCACGGCAATTGCCATCAACAAAGCCATCGAGTTTGGCCTCGACGCTGTCGGTTGCGCTTCAACCGGCAATCTGGCCAACTCGGTTGCAGCGAATGCCGCCGCCGCCGGGCTGCCCGCTTACATACTGATTCCCGATAACCTCGAACCAAGCAAGGTCAACGCGACTTCGATTTTCGGCGCGCGAGTGATTGCCGTGCGCGGCAACTACGATGACGTGAACCGGCTCTGCTCAGAGATCGCTGACCGCTTCAACTGGGGATTGGTCAACGTCAACCTGCGCCCATTCTACGGCGAAGGCTCGAAGACGTTCGGCTACGAAATCGCCGAGCAGCTCGGCTGGCGCGCGCCGGATTGCGTGGTCGTGCCGATGGCCGGCGGCTCACTGCTCACGCGAATCCACAAAGGGCTGAAAGAGTTTGAACAGCTTGGTCTGCTCGACCGGGAGGTGACGACGCGTGTGTACGGCGCGCAGGCTGCCGGATGCAATCCGATTGTTGATGCGGTGAAGCGCTCGTCGTGCGACATACGTCCGGTGAAGCCTGCGACAATTGCCAAATCATTAGCCATCGGCAACCCTGCGGACGGCTACCTCGCGGCAGGCGTCATTCAACAGAGCGGTGGCTACGCCGAAGATGTCACCGATGAAGAGCTCGTCGCCGGCATACGCTTGCTCGCCGAGTGTGAAGGCATCTTCACCGAGACGGCTGGCGGCGTCACCGTCGCTGTAACGAAGAAGCTGGTCGAGCAAGGCCGCATCGCTTCAAACGACCTGACCGTGTTGGCCATCACCGGCAACGGGCTGAAGACGCAAGAAGCCGTGCCGCTCGCGCCGCCCGTGACTATCGAGCCGCACATCAGTCAGTTTGAGCGCGCCATCAGCGGGCTTGCCGCGAACGCTTAACGCTATGTTCGATTGAATAACTGATCGGGTGCTTGATGCGCCGAAGAAGAGTGAAAGGAGAATAGCAAATGTCACAGAAAGTCATTATCCCAACGTTGCTGCGCCGATTGACCGATAACGCCGACGCCGTCGAAGTTGATGCGACGACCGTGCGCGACATACTGGATCGTCTCGATGAGCGTTATCCCGGCTTTCGCGCGCGCGTCTGCGAAGAGACCGGCGAGTTGCGCCGCTTCATCAACATCTTCGTTGATGGCGAAGACGTGCGCTTCCTCGACAACCTGTCCACCGCTGTGCCTGAGCGCGCCGAGGTCTCTATCGTCCCGGCCATCGCCGGCGGCTAATGTAAGATTCACCGCAAAGGCGCTGCCCAATCTGTCAGCTTCCCTGCGGCAACGCCGCGTCTTTACGGTGAACCATCTGGATGGAGCGCGTCCGCCCGGCTCATTCCAAACGTCGGCGCGGGCGTTCGACCAGACGGCCTGAGCAGTTTGGGCAGACGCGCTCCATCGCTTCCGTGCAGGTGCGGCAGAAGGTGCACTCGTACGAGCAGATGTAAGCCTCGCTGTCCATCTTGAGCGTTCGCAGACAGCGTTCGCAGACGGCGCGCATTTCCAGTGACACGGCGGTTGCGCCTCCTCGTCGCTAATCGGTACTGGCGCGGCGGTAATCGCGTACGTATGGCGGCACGTTGATGCCCACCCGCAATTGCTCGTCATCAACCGGCTCGCCGGTCGCGAGTCTGAGCGGCAGCACGCCAGCCCAGACCGGCAACGCGTGGTCTTCTTCGTCGTCAATCGGTGGGCCTGTGCGGATCTTGGCCGACGCTTCGACGAGCGGCAGCGCAAGCACAGTCGTCGCTTTCATCTCGCTCTCGTTCGGCTTGCGCACATCGTCCCAGCGTTCGGGGATGACATGCTCGGTGAAGGCGCGCAGCGCCGTCATCTTTTCGGCCTCGTCGGTGACAACACGCGCTCTGCCGAAGACGACCACCGACCGATAGTTGAACGAGTGATGAAAGGCCGAGCGCGCCAGCACCAGCCCGTCAATCAACGTCACGGTCACACAAACCTCTATGCCTTCACTGAGCGTGCGCAACATGCGACTGGCCGCTGAGCCGTGAATGTAGAGCACCTCGTTTAATCTTCCGTAGCCGGTCGGGATCACTACGGGTCGGCCCTCCACAACGAAGCCGACGTGGCAGATGAACGCTTCATCGAGGATGGCGTAGACACGCTCGCGGTCATATTCGCCGCGCTTCGGCAGTCGCTTCAACGTTGTGCGCTCGGTCGGCGCGAATCGTTCCATCAATGCTTGCTCCCTCTCAAATCGGTTTTGCAGTCGTACAAAGCCTATCAAGAATTGGCCTGGAAACAAGTTCCATTCCGGCCTAAACTGATAGGGCCAATTTTTGAAGCGACCGGAGCCGAGCCACGATGTCCAAGCACGCCATAGCCGTTCCCTACACGACGCTGCTGCTCGACGCGTCGTCGTCCGAGCCGCTCTACCGCCAGCTTTACGACGCGCTGCGATGCGCGATTCTCACAGGCCAGCTCAAGCCCGGCACGCGCCTGCAATCGACGCGCGAGATGGCTGCCGAGCTCGGCGTCTCGCGTAACACGGTGATGAACGCCTTCGAGCAGTTGTTGGCCGAAGGCTATCTCGAAGGCCAGATCGGCAGTGGCACCTACGTGTCGCGCGCACTGCCCGACGACATGCTCTTTATCCGCACCAGTCGCCCGCGCGCCGCCGAGGTATCGTCGAAAGGGCGCGCGCTATCAGAACGCGGCGCAACGATGGCGGCAACGATGCTGAGCACGTCGCGCAACGTCTCGCTCGTGCGCCCGTTTCGTCCGGGCACGCCGGCGCTCGATGCCTTTCCCGCCGGGTTGTGGTCAAAGCTACTTGCACGCCGATGGCGCAGGCCGCCGCGCGAATTGCTCGGCTATGCCGAATCCGCCGGCTACCGCCCGTTGCGCGAAGCGATTGCCGTTTATCTGGGCGCGGCGCGGGCGGTGCGCTGCGAAGCCGATCAAGTCATCATCGTCGCCGGCGCGCAACAGGCTTTGGATTTGACGGCGCGGTTGTTGCTCAATGTCGGCGACGCGGCGTGGATTGAAGACCCCGGCTACCTCGGCACGCGCGCCGCCTTCGAGGCCGCCGGCGCGCGCGTTGTGCCTGTGCCGATTGATGCGGAAGGATTGGATGTGCAAGCGGGCGCGCGGCTGGCCCCCAAGGCACGGCTGGTTTACGTGTCGCCGTCGCATCAATACCCGCTCGGCGTGACGATGAGTTTGGCGCGGCGACTGGCCTTGCTCGAATGGGCGCGCGCGGCGGGCGCGTGGGTCATCGAAGACGATTACGACAGCGAGTACCGTTACGCGCAGAGGCCGCTTGCGACCATGCAAGGACTCGACAATGATGGCCGCGTCATCTATCTCGGCACCTTCAGCAAGGTGATGTTTCCGTCGCTGCGCATCGGCTACGTCGTCGTGCCGACCGACTTGATTGATGCATTCATCGCGGGGCGCGGCGTGCTGTCGCGCTTCACGCCTTCGATAGATCAAGCGGCGCTCGCGGACTTTATCGATGAAGGCCATTTCGCACGCCACATCCGCCGCATGCGAACGCTGTACGCCGAACGACAGCACGTGCTGGTCGAAGCGGCGCGGCGCGAGTTGGATGGCTTACTGGAAGTCGAGCCGCACGATGCTGGCATACACCTGGTTGGCTGGCTGCGCGCGGGGATTGATGATCGGCGCGCGCAAGACGAAGCGGCGCGGCAAAATCTCGAAGCGCCGGCGCTCTCGTCATTCAGTCTCAAGTATCGCCCGCGCGCGGGGCTGATGCTCGGTTATGCCGGTTACAACGAGCGCGAAATTCGCGTCGGCGTGCGACGCTTGGCAAACGCGCTGCACAACATCGCATCTGCGAAGCGACGATAAGATCAATCGCTCGATGTTTGTCGCCAGAGTTGTTGAGAAGGCACGCGCAGGGCGCGGTTGAATTTGCTCGATGCATTCTCCCACGCGATGATGGCGGTCAGCTCGACGATCTCGTCTTCACTGTAAAACTCGCGTAAGCGCGCGAACAGTTCGTCGCTCACTTCGCGTCCGGTGATCGTCATGGCGTCGGCATATCGGAGCGCGACACGCTCGACTGCTGTATAAAGCGGGCTGGTTGCGTAATCGGCCAGGGCGAGAATCTTTTCGCGGCTGATGCCTAATTCACTGCCGACGGCAGCGTTGATGTCCTGTCAGAACTCGCAGCCATTGATCGAAGCGACGCGGCGATTGATCAACGCTTGCAGCGGCGCACCAATCAAACCCGACGCTTCGATGCCCGTCCACATGCCGCGCACGCCGCGAAAGATCGTTGGCCGCCGCGCATAAAGCAAGTGATTGAGCAGCGGCGCACCCCACTTGCGCGCCTGCGCCTCGAAGACGTTGCGGATATAAGGTTCTACGTCGTCCGTGTCGACGCCGTGGATTCGTGCCATCATGGTTTCTCCTTGATGGCTATCCTAGCGCGAATCGTCGCTCAGGCAAGGGCCACTTTTAAGTGTGCGGCGCGAGCCAATTCGATAACCTTCCTGGCCCGTATGGTCAGGCGCTTCCCGCCGCGCTTATTGATCCAGCTTCACGGCAGGTAGCCCGGCGGCTTTCCGCCAGTCGATCAGAATGGCTCGCCAACGCTCCGGGCGGTCTGCCGAAGGGTCGATCACGCCCTTTGGCATCAGGTAGGTCAGCTCTTCAGGTCGATTCTGTTTCGCCCATTCCTTAAACTCGTTCAAACGGCTGCCGGTCTCGCCTTGCCCTGGCATTTCCTGGACAAGGACGCCGGTGATCTGCCCCTGATCGTTAAACCACCAGGTCTGTTTGTACGGCCAGGGCCGCCAATCGAGCAGCCGGTAGTAATCGTTTATCTCGTGTCCTACGACTGACACTTCATTGCCATTCTCCTGCCAGTCCACGTAGGTCGTCCGGCCCTGAAAATAGGTGTCCCAGTGATTCCAGGCGCCGGGAATTTTGTAGACAGAGCCTTCGCCTTTCTTCTCTTCGAACCACACCCTCGCGTCGGGGGCGAGGAAAGATCGCGCCGCGTCGTAATCCTGACGGGCCTGCGCGTCCTTGAATTTCTTGGCCCGGTCAATGAGCCAATCGCGCCTGTGTTGCTGGCCGCGCTGGCCTATTACGTTTTCGGCGCGGCTCTGCGTGAGAGTGAACAGGCAGGCAGAGAAGATCAGGATGACAATGATCCACTTTCTCATCAACGGAACTTCTCCTAATTATTATTACCGGCTCCTGAATCGGTGGGGCACGCGGACTGATTGCGGTAGATGAGCCGCCGCCTCGCGCGCGAGGCGGTCTGTAGGCCCAAGCCTGCGGCGCGTGCGGCGGCTGACTGAATCTCGCTTACTATGCGAATGAAAATATCTGTTCACGCGAGCAGTGGTGGTTGAACTTTTCTGACGAAAGCACTCTCGCAGCTCAGTGGAGTCAGAACTGCTCGCGTGAATCACGCTGGCAAGTTTACTCAACCGGCACGCCTGAAATCCTCATCCGGTTGTGAAAATCTGTAAAAAGATGTCTTCAAGTCGGAGGTTAAAGCCATTGATCTGCCGCGCCTTCGCGGTTCATTCAATGACGAACTCAAGCCGCGCGTGCGCCGCGCGTAAAGCGGCTTCGACGCGGTCAGGCGTAGCGGCACGACTGAAGATGAATCCGAGATAGCTCGCGCCTTCGGGCGGCGGCGCGACCCTGTGCGTCAGCGGCGCAGTGATGATGATCTCTTCGATGTCGGGCGTCTGCCGCGCCTCGTCAAGGCCGAAGACTTCTTGCAGACGGCCTGCACGCGGGATGGGGATCATCATCACGCCCGATGCCTGCCGCTCGCGTTCAATCGCGCTCACGTCGTCACCGAGCGCGTGACGAATGATGACCTCTTCAAGCGCCAGCCCCTCACCGAATCTCAGAGCGCGAGCGCACAACCCGCCAATCGTGCGCGCCGCGACTTCGATGACATAAGCGCCTTGCTCATTGACGCGCAGCTCGGCGTGCACAGGCCCGCGCTTCAGGCCCATCGCCCGCGTAGCCTTGGCAGTCGTCTCGATGATCTCACGCTGCACCTCTTCAGACAGCCGCGAAGGCGTGACGTAGATTGTCTCTTCAAAGAAAGGCCCGTTGAGCGGGTCGGGCTTATCGAATATGGCAAGCGCGCGAAACTCGTCGTCGGTCACTAATCCTTCGACGGCAACTTCGAAACCGGGGATGAACTCTTCGACGAGGGCTTCGCGCACCAGCTCGCCGCCGCGCTGCGCAAGCCGCGGATTGCTGACAATCGCCGCGAGCCGCGCGACGACGTGCGCGAACTCTTCGGCGTTGTCGGCGCGCATCACGCCGCGACTGGTCGAGAGAAAGACAGGCTTGACGACACACGGATAATCCAACTCGGCGGCGAACTCGCGCACATCCTCATCCAGCGAGAACGCCTCGTAGCGCGGCACGCGCACGCCTGCGCGGCTCAACACGTCGCGCATCAGGTGCTTGTTCTTGGCCGCGCGCGTCGCGCTGGTCGGATTGTGATTGAGTCGCAACTGATCGGCGATGGCCGAAGCCGCAACCGCCGTGTCTTCGTCAACGGGGATGACCGCATCAATCGAATGAGTGGCGGCGTACGCCGCGGCCTGACGCGCGGCTGCGTCGGGATTATAGAGATCGAGCGCCAGCAAGCCTTCGGGGTTGCGCGCTTGTAGCACGCTCGCCTGCTCGCTTGCCGCAACCACCTCAACGCCGAGCTTGCGCGCCGCGTCAAGATAAGCCTTGGTGCGATAGGTGGTCGTCGGCAGTAACAACAAGACTCTTGGCATAACCGTTCAATCGAGACGCCCCTTTACGCCGCGCCGCTTGATCTCGGCGATTAAATCTCTGCAAACCTGCGGGTCTTTTTTTGGTTGACCATTGGCGTAGCCATAGGTCCGCATATAGTCGAGGATTTCTCGCGGCGTCATCAACCCTGTGCCGGTTCGCGGCGCAGTCGCTTCGGCTCGATCCAGCCCCTCACGGTTGCTATCGGCATTCCGATTGGGCAGCGCATTGCCGCGGTTGTCCGGCGCGGTCTTCTCATTGCCGCCGACTTTGATATGGCGCACATCGCTGATGTTATACCCTTGTTCATACGTGCTCACGCCGTTGTGAGTGTATTGCGGATAGTCCGGGCGCGGGTCCCAGCGAATGAGGAGTTGATTGTACTGAGGATAAACTCTGATCACGGTCCCTTGCATCCAGGTTTCTGGATAGGAACTGGCTTTGTACTCGACCCTCTCACCGACGTGATAGCTATTCGCATTGTCTTGCGCTCTGGTTTGTGCGGATGCAAGTACGAGGACGGAAATAGCAAGGCCTAGCAGATACGGATTCCGTTTGATCATCACCTTCTCGCTTGTTCGTAGATTTGCGCCCTGTGACTGTCAAGCAGGCGAGGCATTTTATGCTCACCACGTGCGCGAGTCAATTCTGCTACGAGACGAAAGCGCTAATGCGAGTGCCCGTCGTATTGCAGAAGACTGCGGGCCGTGAGACCGGCGATGGCGGCAGCGATCAAACAACCGACGCCGCCGGTCACGACCGACAGCGTCGCGCCGAGGAGCGCGGCTACTGCGCCTGCTTCCATCTCGCCCAACTGCGGCCCGCCCATAAAGAAGATCATGTTTACAGACGTCATACGCCCGCGCAGATGGTTGGGCGTGACAAGCTGGCGAATCGTTTGGCGGAGCACAGTGCTGACCGTATCCGCCGCGCCGGTGATGGCCAGCATCGCGAGCGACAGCCAGAACCAGCGCGACAGGCCGAACAGAATTGTCGCCGCGCCATAGATCGCTACGGATATGACGACGAGTTTGCCCTGCCGCTTGAACGTGCCGAGCCGCGCCATCACAAGTCCCGTAATCACCGACCCCGTCGCCGGCGCGGCGGCAAGCAGCCCTAAGCCGCGCGCGCCGACTTTGAGAATCTCTGCCGCGAAGATCGGCAGCAACGCGGTCGCCGACGCAAAGAACGTAGCGATGAAATCGAGCGTCATTGTCTGCACGATGATCGGCGTGCGCGAGACAAAGCGCAGCCCTTCCGTGAAGGCCGCGACGCTCAGCTTTGCAGCCGGGTTGTCGCCGCTTTCGGGCCGACCGCTGGCATGCATCAACAACAGCGCGATAATGACGGCAAGGAACGAAACGGCGTTGACGGCATAGATCAAGGCCGGCCCGTGACCGTACAACAACAAGCCGGCCAGCGCCGGGCCGACGATCATTGCCGAGTTGAAGACGACCGTGCCGAGACTGACCGCATTGGCAAAGTCTTCGGCGGGGACGAGCGTCGGCAGCAAGGCTTGCCGCGCCGGATTATCAAAGGCGACGGCTGCCGACGCGATGGCGGTCAGCAGATAGATGGGCCACACCTCGTCGAGGCCCGACGCGGTAAAGCCTGCCAGTATCGCCGCGCTCACCAGCATTATCGTCTGCGTGACGATCATCAGCCGCTTGCGATCTATGGCATCGGCGACGACACCGCCGACGAGCGAGCACAGGACAATCGGCACGACGCGCACCAGTCCGACAAGGCCGAGCGCGAGCGGCGATTTCGTCAGCAGGTAGACGTGCCAGTTGATGGCGACGTTCTGCATCTGCGAGCCTGTGATCGAGACGAGTTGCGCCAGCCACAGCAGACGAAAATCGCGGTGGCGCAAAGCCGGGAACGCCGCGCGGCGTGGTTGAAGATCGGTGCGGGTCGAACGGTCGGGCGCGGTGCGTAAAGCCATCACTATTAACTTAACGTGTCCATCACTCGCTCGCCACTCAAGCAGGGCAAACGTGAAGGACGAAACACCTCGCTTACTTTTGCCTTTTGCCTTGCTCTTTTTGCCTTTTGCCTTATTGCTTGTAGATCGTGCCGCCCTTCATCACGAAGCGCACGCGTCGGGTCGCCGAGATGTCGCGCGTCGGGTCGCCTTCAACCGCGATGAGGTCGGCGAGCAATCCGGCTTTGACTCGCCCGATGCGATCGTCGAGATGAAGGACGCGCGCGTCAATCGAAGTCGCCGAGCGCAGCGCGTCTACTGCCGGCATACCGAATTGGACCATCAGCTCAAGCTCGCGCGCGTTGTCGCCGTGAGCAAACACGCCCACATCGCTGCCGCTCGCAATGGTCACGCCGGCAGCCATCGCGGCTTTGAAGCTGGCGCGCTTGGCTTCGGCGTTCGGTCCTGTGCCTGACACCGATACGGTCGGGCATAAAGCGACGCCGCGCTCTTTCATCAAGCGGAAGACTTCGGGCGTTCCGGCATCGCCGTGCTCAACCGTCTCGACGCCGGCCATCACGGCGCGACGCATGCCTTCGGCGGTTGTCGCGTGCGCCGCGACGGCGCGGCCACTGCTGCGCGCCGTCTCAACGATCAACTTCAACTCGTCAATCGAAAAGGTCGGCGCGGCGGTATTGTTCGCGCCCCAGCGATAATCGGCGTAGACCTTCACCCAGTCGGCCCCCTTGCCGATCTGGTCGCGCACGACGCGTATCAAATCCATGCCGTCGGCCTCTTCTGCGCCCTGCGGCACGCGCCACTCGGCGGCAAATCCCTTCGGCCCGTAGCTCCCCGTAGCGACAATAGCGCGCGTCACGACCAGCATTCGCGGGCCGGGAATGATGCCCTGTTCGACCGCTTGCTTCAAGCCTACGTCGGCATAGCCCGCGCCTTCCGTGCCGAGGTCGCGCAGCGTCGTGAAGCCTGCCATTAGCGTATTGCGCAGATGATTTGTAGCCCGCGCTACACGTAGGGAGAGCGACTCGCGGGCGACCTGATCGTTCCAGACGGTCTCGCTGTATGGATGCAGCAACACGTGCGAGTGCGCGTCAATCAGTCCAGGCATCAGCGTCGTGCCGGGCAGCTCGATGACTTTGGCGTCGGCGGGCGCGTTGACGGTTGAGGCCGGGCCGACCGCTTCGATGCGCTCGCCGCGCACGAGCACCACCCAGCCATCGTGCAGCTCGGCGGCCTCGCCATCGAAGACATGCGCAGGCTTGAGCAAGTAGACGGTCGCGGTTTGCGCCGCCGCCGGCGTGTGAGCCGAAAGGCCAACCACCAGACAGACGAGCAGGGTCAATACAAGCGCAGAAGTTGTCATGAGCATCCCCATCAGCAACGGTGATCTAAGGCAATCTGAGGCAGCACCATTTTAGGCGGCGTGGCCGTCGTCGGCAACATCAGCAGGCGAGCTGGCCGAGAGCGCCTACCAGGATGAGCCGGATAATTTAGCCAGCGCGGTATCACACCGCGCAATCCCGTTTGAACTCTCATCAGCCTTCGCCGAATCACTCGGGCTGAACCGCTCTTCAGCTTGAATCTGGCGCCAGATTGCCAGACTCTTCTGATACCAGTCGCGGGCTTGCCGCCAATTCTCGTGCCGCTTGGCGATGGGCGTTCGTGCGCCTGTGGCGATGCCTTCATATCCTTTGGCGATCTCTTTGTCTTCAGTCGCAATCAAGCGGCGCATCTGCTCTTGCGACAACAGCGCTCTCGACGAATCGCCCTTTGACATATTTTCTAAAACGGTGAGGGCTTTGAAAGCGTAGGTCTGGGCTTCAGACCATTTTCCCATTTTACCCAGCAATTCGCCGACCTGATGGTGAAGCATCACGACGTAGTATCGGTTCTGGGCGCTGTTGGCATCGAGCTTTTGCAGAGCCTCGTAAATCGCCAACGCCTTACGGCTATGCGTCAATGCTGCGTTGAGGTCGCCGGTTTTCATGAAGGCATCGCCGATGTTTCGATAACTGTCGGCGAGGTCGCGCTGGGCTTCGATGTTGTTTGGGTCACTGACGGCAATTTGCTCAAAGAGCGCAAGCCCTTGCCGGTAAGTCGCCAGCGCGGTGGTCGCGTCGGTGGCGGCAGACAATTCGGGCAATGTGTATGTCGCGGGAGGCACTGTGTCAGCGTCCAACAACAGCTTCAAAGGGTTTGAGAGTCAGCCGAGCATAAGTGCGCCTCGTTGTGGCGACAAGTGGACGACCGATCCGGGCACTAGCTCAAACCCACCGGCGACGATTCCAACTTACATGGGCGTGATTGTGTCTAGCTCAATCACCAAGTCGGGGTCGCTCATTACCGGCAACATTCCGATGATTGTCATCGTCCGAACTGATCCGGGTTATGCTCCGAATGCAGGCCACCCGGGGACAGGAACGGTCGTCGTCGTCTTCTGTCGGTAAACCTATATCAATTTCGAAGTGGAGGGGGCGACTGACTCGTCCCCTCCACTTTCTTTTTCAGGTCAATCTCAATCAACGAGGATTGATCACACCGACCTGCTGGCACATCTCAAGCACGGGACAGGTCGAGCACTTCGGTCGCGTGCCCGTGCAGAGGTGCTTGCCGAAGGGCACAAGCAGACGATTGATCTCGACCCAATAACGGCGCGGCAGTTTCTCCATCAATGCGGCCATGGTCTTCTCAGGCGTCTTGGTCGAGACGTAGCCCCAGCGGTTGGTGACGCGGTGGACATGAACGTCTACGCCGATGAATGGCTGATCGCAGGCAATGCCGAGCACGAGGTTGGCGCACTTCGGGCCGACGCCTTTGAACGACAACAGCGCTTCCGATTCGCAAGGCAATTCGCCTTTGTACTGGCTCACGACGCGTTCGGCGATGGCGTGAATGTTTATGGCCTTCTGTTCATGAAATGTAGCGGGGCGGATGATTTGATCAATCTCTTGCACTGAGAGCTTGCTCATCTCTTCGGCTGTGCGCGCGCGCTCGAACAGACGGCGAGCCGTCGGCAGCATCACTTCGTCATAGGTGCGAATCGAGATGATGCAAGCGACGAGCTGCTCGAAGGTCGAATTAAACCCGGCTTCGGCTAACTCAAACAGCGCGGCTTTCGGGAATGGCTCAACGGCTTTGCGAATGCGGCGCAAGGCAACGCTGATGTCGAACGGACGTTTCTCCATGAGCTTTCACAATCGTCAAAGATTTCTGCGCCCACGTTGCTTGCTTCGATCTTAGCACACTGCTTGCGGCGCTCGCGGCTCAAGCGATGCGCTGGCCGCGCCGCACCGTGATGGCAGACCCCGTGGCGACGAAAGCCGAACTCGGCGACGCGCTCAAGCCTTCGACAAACTCCGCGCCGTAGATCGCTTTCACGTCGCAATCAAAATTATGTTCGACGACATCCCACACAGACCAGCGCGGGTGCTCGACTTGATATTCGACCGCGCCGCCGTCACGCTGCGCGGCGTAGCCCCAGTAGTGCTCGGTGATGAACTCGGCCTCGGAGCCGCCTGCAATCGGTCGCGCCGCGCCCTTCGTCACCGCGCGCAATTGATGCCAGCGGCCCCCGCTCTGCCAGCCATATTCGACCATGCCGCGCTCGGTGGTTGATTCATCAAGCTCTACCAGGTGGCGCATCGGTCGGGCGATGTAATTTTCATTATAAAGTACACGAGCGGCCATCGCGATAGCGCGGCGCGGCACGATCTCTTGGATGAAGACGACGCCGCGCCGCCATCCCTCTTCGGCTTGGCGCCGCACATAGAAGCGCAGGTTCACCTCCTCGAAGCGAACGTGGAACGGAACACGGATGCCGAGCACGCAGGTCTCTAGAAACATAAAGCCGACGACGCTCACCATCGTCTTGCCCTGCCAACGGTCCAGCTCTGTGCCGCGCGGCACGCGCCCGCGCAGCAACGCAGGATCAATCTCGTAGTTGAGCATCACCAGGTGCTTCCACTGGCCTGTGAGAAAAACGGGCGCTTGTTTCATAAGCTGATCGCAAGGCGAGATCATTCAACAAACCGCGAGCGCATCTCAGGCGACGGGACCAGACATTGATCGTATTTGCCGAAGAACCTGTAGCGATAACGCGCGAACAGGTCGTAGAAGAAGTCGCGCACTCGGCGCGGAACGATGCGAAAGACGGTCAGCAGTTTCCACCAGCCGCCCAGGTAAGCGGCGACGCGCAGCGCCGCGTCCGAGCGTATAAAGACGCGCTCACGGCCATCACGGCTCTGCTCGACCAGCACGACCGAATCGACGTCGTGCAATTCGGCGTGGCGCGCACGAACGGCTTCGCCATATGCGCTCTGCAAAGCGGCAAAGCGCATCTCGCCGCGACGGTCGCGCCTGAGGATCATCTGCACACTCTTGTTGCAGAAGCCGCAGAGGCCGTCATAGAGCAAAACCGGGGAGTCGGCTGAAGCAGTTTGTGTCATCTCTTGGCTCGTCCTTTAGCGCGTCAACCGCCGAGGGTCGCCGACCTGGGGATGCCGAGGGGACACCGTTCAGGGCGACGAAAATCGAATTCCATGCACCAGCCGAGTTCGTCGTCGAGCTTCGGCAACGGCGGTTCAGTGGTGAGCGGC